>Ga0307512_10000081_pt1 | contig 113613 bp, 125 predicted proteins | sample 14_EM_MG_FD_200267 | JGI IMG/M metagenome (GOLD analysis project Ga0307512, IMG submission 200267) | Populus trichocarpa ectomycorrhiza microbial communities from riparian zone in the Pacific Northwest, United States - 14_EM | ecosystem: Host-associated > Plants > Roots > Unclassified...
TCTCTTCTTCTCTTCTTTGCAACTCGGCCCGGTACAAATGGCGTCGGCATGGGTTTTTACCACCTGCTAATGGAAGTGGAGTTTCCCCGTGCGCCGGATCCGCCAAAAGGTCCCCATTGAGCTGTACCAATCGGTAGCGGGACTTATGATTTCGTACGAGTACGTACGCAGCATGAATTGTATAATACTTTCTTCCCATTCCTTTCCTTTTCTCTTGTACGGTTTATGCAGCCCAGGAGGTCTGCGCCGAAAGACGGGGATAATGTAATGGCGACACGTGACTGTGGCCGGGTAACGGCCATTCTATATAGTCAGCTCGCCACGAGACTTAGATCTCTAGCGATAATCTTACCTATACACCTATATTTACTATCACTCGAGTCCATGTTTGCAACCGTATACCATAATTACCATACGTATGCCTATAAGGCCGAACGCTGGCGTACGTGCCCTTACAAAAATGACCCAAAGAGACCGTCACTGATTGCGAATGCAGCACAGTGGCAGTGCAATGTAAGGAGTCATCCAGATTCTAGTTTGAAAGATGTTGGGGACTGCTCCATAGAGATGAAGAATATGTACAGCAATAAGGACCAGAATTACAACCATGCAATATAGTGTATGGATAGCTTCCAATAAGGAGGAAATATATTTGTGAGACTCTACCCCTATTAAATCCAAGCACATTGAAGAGCACTGGCATGGCCTAGGCAGGGCAACAAGAAGTACTACAACAGCATTTGGAATGGACTACAAGCTGGACTCAAACTCAAAATTAAGCCATATACCTTAAAGAAAGGTTAATTAAAAAGTATGAAGGAGCTTTTGAACCAGACCACCAATTCAGAAGTCAAGCTGGCTGTGAAGAAGCCCCTGCTGCAATAGCAAAATCAACAGCAAATAAAGTCACAAGAATCATCACACCAAGGTAGCAACAATCACAGCTTCCAACCATCCATCTCTGAGCCAGCCAAAGCAACAAAACTTGACAATTCATTGTCAGATATGGAGGATATATGCACTACCACACCTTGGCTTTTGCCGGGACTCCATATAGTGAGAATGGCAAAGGGGGAATGCATTTGCTTCAAGTAACCCAAACAGAAACTGATCCAGTGCTCAAAGTATACATTCGCAAACCTCTCTGCTTGGCATGCACATCCAAGAGAGGGTGAGCCAAACCAATGCCAGTGCAGTTTTGGCAGTCCACAGCCAAAAGAGTGGTGTACCGTTTGCAGGATATGGCTTACTGTGAGAGAATGGACTTATCGGAGGTTGGATTACAGTCATTGGGAGAGAGGTCATTGATAGCAACATCAGAGGAATCTACACTGCACCCAAATTCACAAAGGCCAGAGGATATATTAGAGAGCCAAAAAGCTAGTTTGCCACATCATTGCTTGTGTTGAACCGCAAGATCCAGTTCATCGCATATTTTCCACACTGCTCATTTCGGTCATCACTATGGATAATTACAGCAAATCGAAGCACTCATCAGTCATGGCACTACAGATATTGTTGAAGTCTCCACAACATCTCAATTGAGTCGAACTACGATACCAAGTAGTGTGCATAACAATTCAGTGCCCAGACTGGCAGGTTATCACCCACCTGAGGGTAATCCCCAAGATTGTGATAACAGTCCAATATTGCCATCACGGAACCCCGGTCCATCAACCTGAGGTGGTGAGCACTTCTAGCAGGGCCTATTTCCCATTACTGGGATTACCAAAGTTCAGGACCCAGTAGCTGGAGTTGGATTGGGCTACAGTTCAATTTAGTTCATCAAGAAACCACATCCACCAAGTGAAGGCAAACTGATCTGAAAAGATTGTGCAGGGGAACGAAGGTTGGAATGATGTTAGTACAACCATCTGAATGCCACATATCAGCAGTTGACCACCTATGATCAACCTGATGTCAGAGATCTCTGTAAATCGGAATGGAAACCAAGGCAGACTGGAGATCTCAGTTGTACTGCGCAAAATGAAATACATAGAGGGACCCCACTCACAAATCTCTGAGCTTGCGACAATAACATCAAGATATTGTCCCTATCAATTGGTGAATGCAGTGGGCTGCAGGCAGTGAAAATGGAGGTCACCAGCATTGAAGACACAGGTGAGGTTGAGAAGGTAAACCAAATAGCTGGATGAGCGAACAGGGAGTGGCAGTAGTTGTTACGGCCAAAGTGGAACCATCCTTAGGTTTAATTCAATGACAGCTACCAACTATCTGAGTCACAATGGGAGCTCATTGGATGAGTGGGGTTTGGCTCATTCCTGCGCCCACTACATTACCTGCAGGTCCCAGTTTTCTTCGCCTACCATTTTGCACACTTTCAATATGTAGTTCAAGGCTAATGCCCAGATACTAGAACCGGTACTGTACCTGCTGATTATGGAGGTCATGTTCCCATGTGATACAATGATTGTGTGGACACATTCAGTGAAGACCGCAGAGACAATGGCACCACACCAGCCAATTGACAACCCAAGTGATATCGAACAAGGTGTGAATTTACACTATGGCAGAATATACAATCTTTTCGAAGTCATGTTAACAACTCTCCAGGCCTAGATCGACAGTGATCTAGGAAATTGATTCATCCAGTGATTATGATCACTTACAGCAGCGCCAATCATATGAGCAAAGAAGTAGGACAGCAAAACCAAGCTGTGTGCAGATTCGAAGCTTTCATTAAAGCCACTGTTCCGAACTGATACCTGCACCCACAGATCTCAGAGATGGTGACCCGGTTGAATGGAGTGTAGATTTTCGCAAAACTGGAATTCCGAATTGCCAATCACCTCATCAAAATCACACTGGGTGACAAGTAAAACATTATAATTTGCACCTAGTAGGTGGAGTTTGATTACCTAGTCATACCATACTGGTTGGAGCATGCACTGGCTACTTTCCAAGCTAATATCGATGACTTCTTATGGTCGTACATTGAAAACACCGCATTGTACTACCTTTCGGATAACCCAATTTGCTCGACCCATGAAAAGGTGTTCAGATAGCAGAAAGGAAACTTGCTACAAAGATGATGAGAGTTTGGTCTGTATGGCAAAGCCCCAAAGATCCACTTTGGAGTCTGAGAGGTCAGCTTTACAGGATGTCCCATTAGGCAAGATGGAATCGGAATTGATTCAGACTATATATCTACCATGGTGGTGTGGTCATCTCCGGAGTACACACATGGAGTGCAGATGCTTTTTACATTCCTCAACTCTTACGAGCAGTGCATCAAGAAGTATACATTCGTACCAACAGGAAAGTCACATGTACTGAAAAATCCAGAGAATTCCAGGACATCAAAACTTGGTAAAGGAGAATGGACTCCAACGGCCGATGACGCATTCCAGAAGTTGAAAAGCGCCTGCACCTACACAGGTATCCTCAAGCACTGCCAACTAGGACTGCTCATGATAGGCTAGATAGTGGATACCCGCTGAATAATCACTGGCAGTCTCTACCACCACAATGGCGCCAGCAAACACAGAGCTGACAACATGTTTTCTGGAATCTGCTGAAGTGCCAACCCGATCTACACCATGTACACCCAGGTGCTCTTTCCCATAATGGAGACCAGGAAACATTGGTGTCACTACTTTAAGAACTGAATCATATGATCCTCATATAATGTGAACACATGTACCTTCAGCACTAACGAATCTCAAATGTGCTCTCTTGCTAGCATAGTAGACAAGAAGAGATTCACTCTTGGTAAATTGTTGTTATTGAACACCTGGAAGGAAAGACAAAACCAGTGGATGTACAAACCATAAGACCCAACCATGAACTTGTCTAAGAGAGCACAATTGCCAGGCTCCCAGCTACCTTAGCAGCCACCACCATGACTGAATCATATGGGTACCTTCTACTGGATATCAAGGCAGCCCAGGGGACCAACAGATTAGCCAGATTGCCGACAACCAACCATAGTCCAGGTTTCAAATGCCGAAGAGAGTCAATGGTAATCAATCAACCAAGCTGTAACCTATCACAGGACAATTTGTATTCCCAAGATGCACTGCAACAGTACGTCCAGCCATGCCCACAACAATCCTATCTGTGATTACTTCAGATCCTTGAAGTCTGCCTACATCATATCACATGATTTCAATTGCCAGGCAATGGGGTAAGAGATATGGGAGTGTATTACCAGCTGCAAGTTGTGCCACTGAATAAATACACCACATCACACACTGTGTGGACTGAACATGTCACTGTCACTGCGTACACATCCCTGGTGTGGTGAAACAGCAGAGCTGAAAGGCAGAGAGCCCATCACCAATACTCCACTGTACCTCTACTGGCACCCAAATGGAGTTTCGAAGATATAGTGATCCTGGCTCAAAGAGTGTAGGATGAGGGTGAGAGGATATGATAGGCTACCCAGCTATGAAGAACCACAAAAATTGAGTGGATCTATTAATGCTCTGCAAGACTGTGTGGAACCAAGTGCTGGGAAAGTTAGAGTGTGTATTTCATTGTATGATATGACAATGTCTATCTACCACAGGGTCTCCCAAATATATACTCACTATCACTCAGTCCATCACTGTTATCCCTGCATCTCCATATGCCTCCACATCTCTCAGTCCAACACTATTGACTCTGGATCTCCATATGCCTCCCGTCTGCTTCCACATGCCAGAGCGAGTGCTGCTGGCAGCAAGAAACAGATTTTTCCGCCAGAACTCCTCCCTGGCTCTTTGTGCATAGCACACCTCTCCTCTTTCATCCAATTTAACCTTATACCCAAACCTGATAGAACATTAAATATCATAATCAGGAAAGACATAAACCCAAAGGAAAACCATAAACACAAAGGAAAATCATAAACCCAAAGGAATGCCATAACCCCAAAGGAAAAACATAAGGACGGACATTGCTTGCATACACACTGTCTACTGGAACCATCCGTATTTACCTTCCTTTTCTCTTGACCTCTTGCACAGTGCAAGCTGTAACCAAACTGAGTATAAAATGAAAATATTGCATCATACATCGCCTACACAGCTGCTGTCATGCATACACAGGCCTGCATACACAACACCAGGTTTTCCTTTACTGATTGTTGGAAGTTTGGAATGGCTCTGCCCCACATTTATGTCTCATAGTGTCCCAACTTCTTCATTTCATTGTCCAACGTTCTCTTGCAGTGTGGGTCAAGGCCGAGCCATGCTAGGAAGCAGCTCAGATTTTCTGCAACCTCGGTGTCTTCGTCAAAACTGCAACTGTCGCTACTGGGAGTGGCAGGCCAGTCACGCACTTGGGTACCATTCTGCCTAGAATCAGTTTGTTTCACTGGGATCATACTGACCTCTGGGCTGTTTGGTGTAGTGATGCCAGCCTCTTTGTCGGCAGGAGTTCACTTAGTCGCACCAGCCTTGGTCTTGGTGGAAGCTGGTGGTTTGGTATCGACCTGTTTCTCAGTGTGAGTGTTAGTGCAATTGCCAGACCCATCCTCAGCCAGATCCGTCCCAAGCCTTCCAATGTTACACCCAACGTTTCCCTTGTCCATTCCCAGTTTCTCTGTTGGCAGGGTTGGCAGTTGCAGCATCCAGTGGTCATCGGGGGATGGAGGCGGTAAGGGTATTCGATGGTCTCCAGGAGGTACTGATGGTAAGATGGTATAACGTTGATTGGTGTAATTGCGGTCATCCTTGCCTGGGTTTTATCCAAGAGGCATTACCTACCCCCAGGATCATTTCAGGCCCATAATTTTGTTGTTGATTCCTTCTTCCAGCTCAGGGCAGCAATTATCTAACAACTGCTAAGCTTGGTGGATGTCACTGGATTTATACTGCCTGTTGGCTTTCGACTTCCAGTTTACGTTGGTGAGGCAGTTCCTGTAGGCCTGATCAAAGCATCTCCTTTCAAACTAGGACTCTCTGGAAGTTTGGCTGGAATCACTTAGGATTTTGTGGAGTTCCGGTTACTGCTACCAGAGGCCTCGCAGCTTCTTAATTACTGATGTCTGCCTCTGTTGGGCAGAGAGGTGCTGCTTTGTCATCTCGCTTACCCTGCCAGAGCTATCGAAAACCATCAGGGTGACATTCTGCTGATTGCATTGCAACTTCTTGCAGTGAAGGTTTCTCTCTGCGAACTTGGACCGCCATGTGACCTGAGAATTGGCAGCATAAGTAATATCACCAAAGAGATCCTAGATGTCAATCATTGAGTTCTCCTGTCTTGGGGGAAGTGATCCCCGGTGGTACTCTGCATGGCTTCTGGTAGCCGACCAAGAGCAATATAGGAGATGCAATTCCTGCAGTGTTGCCATACAGTCTCGGAGGGGAGGGATACTGGAGTTGTATCACTAGCCGTACGAGAGATATCAGCAGAAGAGGCATAGCAGTCTGGCCTGTGGTGGTGGCTGTGGTGGTGGTAGTGGTTAAAATGGTGGTGGTGGCTGCAGTAGTAGTGGCTGTAGCTGTGGTGGAGTCAAAGCTCAAAGTGGTGGAGATAGTAGTTAATGACCTTTCAAAATCACTGGCATTGCTGAGTGCCACAGTGATCTTGGCGGTTGATGTTAACATCATGTAGGTCACTGGTCAGTGTGTATTGTTAAGACCATGACATTGTTTGAGATGGAGGTATTAGTTGAGATGTCAATACTGGGCCCAGTGGTCAGTATGCAAATGGATATGAATCGTATAGTACAGTTGCTGTCTTTCCTTAGAAATGTAGGAGCAGGAAGTGCTTTATATACCTAGAGGGGGAATTTTGTACCAAATCATTCATTGTCCAGTCTCTATGTGGTTCCTGATTTCAGTAGTATACAGTTCACCTATGTGTTCCCATCTTCTTCGCTTCATCTCCTCTGCTATCCTTGGTAGCAATGGGTAGTTGGGGATATCTTGCTTGTGGTTCCTGTTCTGAGTTGTAAATTTTATGCCCACTCCTGCAATAGGCATCAGCTCTCTTATCTCGAGGTTACAAGAGGGTTAGGGTAGCATGGCAGGTATGTTTAGCATAACATGGGTGCAATTCAGCCAATAAGAATATTTCTTCTTCCACCATCTCGGAAATCCACTCAAATGTGGGGATTCTATATTCTCAAACTCTTTTCCATATTGTCCATGCAGTGGATCTCTTTCCTTCCCCTCCTCTTCCTCCCCCCATCATTTGCATCAGTACATGGACAGGTGGTCTGCCAGCACGAGATGGGCGGTGTTCCATTAATCTCCTAGCTCCTTACACCTGGCCAAAGCCTCTGCCGGGATCCACGATCCTTTCTCCCAGTCTTTTCACTTAAAGAAATGCATTCATCATAGATGTTTATATTTCTTGCCTGCTACTTCCTCCACCTGAAATTGCTCTAATTTCTCCCATACCTCATCTTGTGTGGCGTCAGGCATATTAGTGTCTCGAGCAACATGTGCACCTTCAATCCGAGTGCACAACCACATATGTTGATTACCATGTATACAGCCCCCAAGCACTGCTCCATTTTGTTCTGCCAGGTGATAAGTTCCAAAGCTCTGGGCGATTTCTGAGACCCAGCGGCGTCTTCACCAACAGGCATCAAGTTCTGTGCCGTGAGACTGCTCAATTACAGTTTCCAGAATGAGTGCCAAGTTGCTAATATAGAGATCATTGGCTTGGAGGTTGGCTGCCCGGACAACGCAATGTTGCCTGGCATCTCTCCACTCTTTTAGGGAATGTATGGCGGTATGCAAAGCTTCTCACCATTGTGCCAGATTGCTTGCTCTAGCTGCTTGCAGTGACACTCCATTGTTGATTGCTTGGGTCCAGTTGGCAATACTCCATGTCAAGTTCTCCAGCTCTATCAAAAGTACCGCATCTTGGCTGAACATACGGCAGAATGCAGAATATCCAATTGAATGTCTGAGTGCGAAGCAGTCGACCCATTGAACAGCCTGTAGGTTGTCAATCGACATCTCCTTCGGTTTGTTGGAGCAGGCCATGAGTGGGAATAGTGGAACAGCAATCAGTCGGTAGTCTCATCAGATTATTCCACTTGCAGTGGCATCGTATATGGTTACCGTGACATTCCAGATATTGTAGTATTCGAGGAGGAAGTCAGTCCAGTTGATGACCTCTGCTCCTCAATCCACTGGCACACTATCCTGGGTTTTGAACCAACAAATTACCTCCTTGTAACAGAAGGCTGCTACTTTCTCCATTGTACTCTACTTTAGTAGTCATGTCTCTGCACACCAACTGAGATATCCCGTGATTACAACTAGCGCGTAATACCCATCCTCCATCTGGGGTATGTCTTAGTTATCCATCCCCACTCACTGCCATAGGAAGCTAATGGTTTTGCTTATCATTGGTTCATCATACTGTAGAGGCACTCTCTAGTCACAGTGCTTGCACATTTGCACCCAGTCTTTGAAGTCTACATACAGTTCTGGCCACCAGGACTGCTCAAGTACATTTCGACATATTTCTTTCGTTCCATGGTGCCCACTCAGTTCTTGTGTAGCTTACATTTCATTCGTTCTGTATTCCATGATGACTAACACGTTTGCCGTCAGTTGGATGGTTTTCCGGCTCCAGTAGTGTACTCCATCAGAAAAAAGATATCTGGTGGCTTCTCACCCACATTGGTGCATTTTCTTCAGATTTTTTGTTCTGCCCACTTCAGGTTCCCCAGATATTAGCCTATCTCTTTGCATTCCCCATTGTATTCTTCCGCCAGTCTGAATCCACCAAACAGTTTGTAAGCTTTCTCCCTCCTCTTACTTTCCTGCCATTGTTCCACCTTTATTCTTTGTATACTTGCTTCAATTGATTCCTCTAGATGATCCTCCTCTTCTGGCTCAGAGTCCCCTTCTCCTAGCGGCCACTGTGATAGACCATCAGCACTTCTGTTCATCTTTCCAGGATGTGTTTCAAATTGAAATCGAACAGTCATCTTCATGCAATCCAGCTGGTGGCAGGTGCACCTCGCAGGTCGTTGGCAGGTAAGATTACTTGATAGACTAATGTGTTAGTGTCTGTCTCCTGCAGCATTGTGGCCACAAATACATAGTTGCAAAACTTTTTATGTGCCTTCATTGGTTGGCTGCACTTATGTTTTCCCACAGCATATTGCTCCTTGGCTAAGTTGTAAAGCCCGTGATTATAGCAACAGAGGTGCCTGTCTTGAGTATTGTCATTGTACTGCAACATTGCCCCGAACCATTCTAACCTTGTGTCATCCCGTGACCATTTGCCTGGTACCGTCACTCAAGTCTAATATCTTGAACAGAGTAGTATTGCAGTCACCTTCCTTCAAAAGTGACACAGCTTTCGGTTCCACCATGTCTAATTGAAATGGGAAGTCATGCCCCAAGATTTGGAACCGGGGGCCTGTGATCATCACATACTTTATGTTCCAAATTAGAGTATACATGCAACACTCTAAGAATAACCTGTAGTTGGTACAGTTCTTGCACCAGCGCTAATTCCACACCTAGTGCTGTGTCGTTGCTTGCGGCCCCCTTCCAGCATCACAACAGACCAACTGGACTGTTTTGAGTCCATTCCAACACCAATTGGATTTCTCTCCAGAAGTGGTGGCTGCAGCTCAGGTCACATCAGCAAGTACAATCTCAAGGAGCTGAAGGTAATCCATTCACATCTTTCGAACTCCAGACATTCCTGCTACATCTTTCGCCCTTAATCAACACTTTGGGCCTTTCACTCTGAAATCATCAACACATATTACTGTAACTGACCACAGGTGGGTCTTGAGTCGTTTCTGCGATATTCGGCCCCATGCTGATACAGATTTGGTAGCTCCCTATACTTGTCTGGTTGGCTGATACATGCCATCAGTGGTCTGAAAGGCCATATAGTCCAAGCTATCCTTGTGCAATACCATGTGGTCATACCCATAGTGCCAGTCAACCAGTAAGGACCTGGGCAGTCTGGAGAAAGCTTCAGGCAAATCTTCAATGTTTCGCAGTACCTTGGTGTCTCGCACTATATGCCAAGTTGTACTCACACCAGAGGTAAGGATGCAGTAGTTGCCATTGTTCTTAGATATGATGTAATGAGCATTCCTGCAGGGGCCTCATGCAGGTTTGAACACGCCCTGCTGGACCCTCTCTTCTATCATCTCTTTTTCAACGGGAACAACTTTCTTCTGTATGTTGAATAACAGATCATTCCAGACGTGTTGACCAGACTCCAGCCAGATGCAATGGGGTAGCTTGACTTCCTCACTCATTGTTCACAATGCATCCCATACCCATGGGAGAGCTCATTCTCTATTTGAGCACATACCTACGAGGGATTCCCATTTGTTTGGCCAGAAGAAGCTCCCTATCCACAACTCTCTTACAATTTTTGGTGTCAACATTCCACCTCGATCTCGTTGTGAGATCTGAGGGATACCCCACTGATCCAAATGGCCTGGTCGTGGTACCACTCGGCCGATGGCTCCTTCTCTCCAGTCAAGTCTCACATCTGTTGTTCACCCATCTGACAAGGGAACATGCATCACTTTCTGGGCAATCCATTAGTAGCATGTGTGTACCCAGGCTGCTTATGTTCTTTCATGTAAATTGCACTTGGCCAAGTCAATGTACAAGGAAAAGAGTTGTGTTGGACCGAGTTCCAGAACAATGCTATTAGTAAAAACACATGCAAATGTCGTGGATTCTCTCCTGGTAACCCTCTTTTCCTTTACTACAGCCACCTCTCCCATTGACTACTCTTCTGCTACAGTCCTCCTACCCAACTCCCCAACTACCAGTCCATCCTCCTCTTCTCAATGATCCTCCTAGTTCACCCCTCGTCTCATGGGCTTCCTCACTGCCTTTGATTGCCCCCTTTTTCTGACTAACTGTTTCCCTGCTTCCACTTTCCTAGCAAACACTCTCTTCCTATCAATTGACATCTTCTTGTTTCACTTTTTGCTGTCTGGTCCCTTCTCATTCCACTCTTTCCTCCCAGAAAAGTCCAACCTTTTCCCTTCATAGTGCTGGGCCCTACTCTTCCAAGTTGCCCTAATCATAACTTGGTTTACAAGTCACCTGAACTGCTGCGCCCAAAGCTATCCCATGTGTCTCCCGGAAAGGTAGCAACCAACATTACCTGTTCTCATCCGTTAATTGAACAGATACTAATCTTACAACTATCATTATCCTGGTTCCTCTTACGCTTTCAAGCATATGTGTCCTAGGGGTGACCCAGGATAACTTGTGTGTATTTGGACTTTGCTAAAATGATAGGCATGGGAATGACAACTCCATGAATGTTGACTGGCCAGGACACTGCCACCTGGGTTGAATCAGACAAATTGCCATCAGCAGTGATCCAGGTCCAGTGAGCACAGTGCAATACAATGTTCAACTCGGTTGTCTTCGGGAACTGTGTGTGTTTTAGCTTTTTGTAGCAGTCATATGGTGAATTCACCAGTTTCAATCTGTTTGCAGGCTATGAAAGTGGAATCCAGTTCGCTGCTTCTGGGGACATCATGGTTTTCAGTATCCTCCCTGGGTGAGTGCTTTCTGGGCCACTTTCAGAGCTCCTGTGGTCATTGGAGTTGTGCCTTTGTACAGGTCTTCCTTGGCTGGTTGTTTGCTGAATGCCACCGCTTTCCTCATTGTTTCCTTTTACTGCTTAGTAGCACTTATTGAAATCTACACAACGTCTTCTTCAATACTTGCCCACATGTTATCACCCTTGGTCACATCATCTGTTCACTTTCTTCTGTCGTCCACAAAGGACTATCTTGTCACTGTGTGCACAACTGCCGACCTTTTGCTCTCTCTTCCTTATCTCAATGTGCATCTCTCTCCTCCTCTGGTTCACTCTACTCCTCTTCTTCCGCACTGTTTGCACCATGCCCCTCTTCTTGCTCTGCATTATTGTTGCTCAATTCCTCAATATAGTCTTGGTTACCTTCTCCATTACCTTCTCCCTTACCTGCAGACTGACCTGAGTAGTACCCATCGATTTCCGACAACTGTCAAGCGATCCCAGAGCTACACGTAGTCACATGAGCACTAGCCCTCTGAACCAGCTGAGATCTTGCGATATGCAGTGGCTCAGCCGGCTGTGGTGTAGTTGTGCTGGTAACTCCCTGCTGCCCTTGTCCAGCTACTTCCCGGGGTTACTCTCACATTGACAAAAACCTTCTCCATGGTCCATAATGAGATGTCTCCCATCCAGTTCCTTCTCTTGGTCTTAAGGTTCGTCTTCCACATTCATTGAGATGAACTACACCAAGTTCCTGACCGGCACTCATATCAGGACAGAATTTGCAGACGTATCCCTGTTCATCACAATAGACAAGGTGTCCTAATCCTTTCCATGGATAATGTTGGTAAGTAAGTCCTGGTCAGAAGTAAGTGGGGCACATGGGTGCAATCAGAAGTGAGAAGTTCATTGGTGTGTACAAAGGTGGGTTGTCAGTGTAGATGGCATATGCCCTGGCAGTCTGGCAACCTCCACATCTGGCCTTATTTGCCTTGCTCACTGGAATGGTCCAAGCCTCCAGGGCTATCATCATATTGTCCATGTTCTTGTTGTTTTGAATTTCAGCTTAAGCAATAGGAATTTTCTCTATGGCTTTCTCTGGTATCTGAATCTCTTCACTAGGGATTGCAAGAAGATTCACCACTACTGACATCTGTGGGACCAGACCTCCAGGCGGGACTGAATAATGAGAGACTTCCAGTTCTGTACATGTTCCTTCTGTGTAGAGGTAGAAGAGGCAATCAGCAGTGACACATTTGTCAAGGACATACTTTCAGAGTGTGTTGAATTGGAATATCAAGGGGTCTCTAGAATCCTGTTCCAGTGCCATGACTGCTTTTCCACTGAAATCCCTTGTGAATGAACAGAGTAGCATTTCGAACTGTGAGTATTTGGCCAATGCTCCCTTGTTGATCATTTTTGGGCTGATGTTGTCATAGGTTAGGATAATGTATTTTACTTTTCCATTCCCACTTTCCAGCTGATTCTAGCATAGTTGCTCTAAGTAAAATCTCGTTGACATATAAATTCAGCCATTGGTTTGGTGGACAGCATTTGTCAGTTCCTTTTTCAACAACTCCCAGTCCTTCTTCAAAGATCTGTTCATCATGTTGAGTATCTTCTATATGGTTTCAGTGAAGTAGTACGAGAAAGTCGCAATGACATCACTCGCCGTTAGGTCGGTCTGGGTGTGAGATGCAAAGATTTCATATTCATTGACACAGTTGGGAATAAATATTGCTCTGAAGTTTGGGACTACCATTTTTCCGGGGAGTAGCCATGTCGCAATACCTTGCAGTTGTGGATGGCCAAGGACTCCATGAATTGCCTCTGATCATACACATGGTTGGTGGAGGTGCTCATGGAAGATCTAGCTTTGGGGAAGGATTCAATGTTGCATCAGGGACCAGCACTAAAGAAACAAACATACCCACTGAGACCAGCAGCTGTGGCGGAAGTTGATCAGGTGTGCTTGGTCAACAGTATGATTGGTACTGCTGTAATGGTATGGCCATTGGATGGTGGTTTAAGTGGTGACTAGGCAGTTAACCGTGTCTAAGGTCAATTGCTAGTTTGTGAGTATTTGGACAGAGAGTTGGGCCAATTGGCACTCTTTTTGAGGTGAGCTCTTTATTTCGTTCTTTTCTTAGCCCCCATCACCACCTCCCACAAGCTACTCACTTCGCTGCCTGCTATGTAGTCAATATCTTGTGTTCTATACCCTGTGAAATCTCCCCATGACTAGTAGTATCCTTATTAGAAATTTTCTTAATCTTACCAGCATCCTTAAATCCGTTTCTTAGTATTCCCTGCGATCAGTGACTTACTCAGAACTGGGGTGATGTGCTTTTGACATTTCTGTTTTCTAGTCACGGTATAAGCAGTGTTAGCAATGGTTCCATTTTGGGAACCGCCCAGTTTTATAGGTCTGCATGGCAATGGCCTTACCACATCAAAAATTGACGATTTTTTAGGTGAACTGCCCAATTAAGTTCACCAATATTGATCAGAGAATTTACATCTCAGGAAGTGAATTATGCAGTGTTGCACGGCGCATCTTTTGGTGGTATCCAATGTTCGATATCTTCAAAACTCGGCAAGCAATGGTGCAAAAACCTCGTTTTTGGGCGAAAAATCACTGTATTTTCAAAGCCGCTTGCTGAGTTTTGAAGATATCAAAAATCGGAGACCACCAAAAGATGCGCCACACAGAGCTGCATATTTCACCTACCAAGCTCTAAATTTTCTGATCAATATTGGTGAATTTATTTAAGGGAACTGTTGGGCAAAGACCGGAACCGAACCGGCTGGTTCAGGGTTTTCTTCGACCCGCTATAGTAGGAACAGCCAGAAAATGGAACTGTTGGTAACACTGGATACAAGGTAGGTGCTGGTTCTTGAAGTTCGTCTTATTTGGGTGGTCAGAGTATTGTTCATGTAGATCATTCAGGTCTGTTGTTGGTGACTTTCATCTGAGTGTAAGGTCATTGTCATTAGGTCATGTTCATCCCATTATAAGATCTGTGAGATTCCTCCTGGTGTTATGTTGGTGCCTTTTCCTCGGTATTCATTCCACTATAAGGTTAGTGTCATTCTTATTAGTAATGTTGATGTACCCAACTTCACATGCCTGGCATTCCAATTCGATATTGTCAGCTCCGCCCCTAGGACTTCTGTTGCACCCGGTCATATTTGCTGCACCCACTATGTCAGTATCATTCATTTGGTTCTTCATTTCATATTTTCCTGTATTAGCTGCTGGGTGTCCTTCATGCCATTTCATACTGAGCTCTGTAACCCAGAATCTGTATTCCAGCTCCAGTTGTAAGAACATAGCAGAGCTTGAAGGCTGAGAGTCCAATATGTACAAACCAGAGCACCTCTCATGGCATCGAAAGCCAGTTCGGGAGAAAGAGCTGTCCTGTGTAAGGAAGCCTCGGAAGAGGGTAAGAAGATATGATGAGATACCATGCCATGGAAACCGCAACGAATCATTTCGACCCGTGAAATCTTTGTGAGAGTGTATTGAACAGATAGCTGGGAAAGATACAGTGTGGATTTTGCGGTATGATATGATGATGTCTATCTACTCTTGGGTCTTCCAATTTGATACTTCCCGTCACCCAGCTCATCTCTGTTATCCCTGGATATCTTTTTGCCCCCCCCTGTCGTACTGTCAATCTCTGTTGATTCTGTCTCTCTGTACACCCCCCACTGGGTTTCCCTTGCCAGACTGAGTCGTGGAGAAGGTGAGCAATAGATTTTCTTGCCACACTGGGAGCAACCTGCAATAGACGACGTTACTGACCTACCCGATTCAGTGGCATCTGATCCAGAATCTTGGCAATCATTCACAATCTGGCCAAATGGCAAACTACCTTCTCTGCAGATAGTGATATCAGCTAACCGGAGCTAGTACAAATGTCTTTTGAACACATGATTGGGCAATAAGGGGTACCAAACAAAAATCTCCACTGATCACAGCAATGTGGTCACCAATCGATTGTGGGACAGAGTTGGTTCCCATTCCAGTATTACTCAGTGACTATTGACTACTTTCTACCCACATATGGACTGTCAGACCATGCAGCAGAACAAAGTGATGGAACAGTACCTCCTAGCCTGTTTAACTGTGAGCAGAATAACTGGGTTGAACTGTTACCACTGGCAGAATTTGCAAATGACAACTCAGTCCACCATTCCATGCTGATAACACTGCTCGGTTCGAAATTCAACTGCTATTCTATGATCCAACTCAAACCACCAATGGCCACCAGGCGTATGTTTCAGGTGCAAGCAGACTCATGGATGACAGGCATGGACATGACTTACCGGATACTGCAGGAAAACATACCCATGACAGATGTGCCAGTAAGAATGTATGCTGGTTGGCAAGAGGTGACTTTAGCCATTGAATATCAAGGATGGCTTTCGATCAGGAACTGGCCAAAATCCAGGACTTTGAACAAGCTTGTATTTAAGTTCTCTGGATTGAACTCGGCAAGTACCATCAATACCAATACTGACACACAAGTCTAGCAAAGTGGTTTGCAAAATCACAACCATTGGGAGCTGTCACTTGTCCACCACTATCCACCATTGCTCCTAGATCAAGTGACCTCACAGTCATATACCTTGATGATCAATGAAATGGAGGCTTGGGTTGTTGACTGCATGCGAGACTCTTGGCAGCTCCATTGCATGCTGCACTTTGTCATCCAACTGGCCGACGGAAAACATATATTGGTGAGCTCAGATTCGGCAGAGAATGTCGAGAATACTCACCATATGGATAACATTTTTCTCCAAAAGCACCTTGTCCAGCCAAGGTAGGAGACGTATAGAGTTCTCAGGCTCAGAATCATTAGTCATTGAAGCAGGTTGCACTTTCATTTGAACTCATCAGTTGCCATTGTCTTCTGTTGTGATCAGAACTTGGCCCAGTATAAATGTCGTCATGATGAGTTATTATCACCACCTCATGGAGGTAAAGTTTCCACATGTGGCAGATCCGCCCAAAGGTTGCCCCAAGATATAGCAATTGGATGTGGGATGTATGGGTTTATAGAAATGTTGCATTCGTTGATCCCTTTCCTTCCCTTCTCTTTAACTGGGATTCGCAATTCAGGAGGTCTTCCAACAAGAGTGGGGGATCATGAACTGGTACCAGGTGATGAGAGGTTGGATTAGTGCAATTGTACATAAGTCACTACAATGGCAGTCTGATCAGTATGGAATATCTTACTACTTATGGTTCGATACATACTCAGTCACTCTCATGTGCAACCATATGGCTGTACGATATGCCTGCAGTCAAACTTAGGTGTATGTGACTTGACAATGTGACACAGAAGCTGCATATCTCCATTACAGTCTTTTGTTCCCAGTGGTACTGTAATATGCTGTGTCTGATTATTATAATGAGACTGATAAAGTATTTAGGATTCTCAGATGCATCTGACAGTGATTGACTGACTATTTTGGTGCATTGGAAGTTCAAATCAATATGTGGCTTTAGTTTTGTACTATGACACAAATCTGCAATTCACTAATTAATCCAATTGCAATTTCTTGATCACCATTTATAATACCCTTCTAATCAATTTTCAATAGACAAGGACAGCCTGGAGATTTTGATTGTAGCTACCACCTGTGTATTATTTGTCTGTTTTAATAAAAACCAACATATTACCCTGGTAAGTTTGAATCAGTCAAACTTTGACTATGCAACATTTGTCAGTTGACTCTGTTCTATGTCACCAACATGCCAAGTATATCATTGACATGGCCATGCATATTGGAATTTGTTTTTGGTTTACTATATCGGAACCTATTAACTGAATGTCTATTAGCAGAGCATATATTGAATAAGTCTCTCTGAAAAGCATACCTATCTAATAAGTATCTATCAAATGAGTGCCTATTAAATCAGTGTCTATCAATTCAGCTAATTAGTATTTATAACGAATAATTATGTGATGGCAAATGTAAATGTACTCTAACCAGTACCTGGATTAGAATTAACAATTTTCACATCAACACAGGTTAATAATAATTTGGCTGAGACTAATTAGTTGTATATATATTGAACAAGCATGTAAATAGATTGTGTTGACTAGTTTGCAGTGGTGGATTGTATTGTGTTGGTTGAATATGCCAATAAGCATATCAAAATATTACTCCCGATATATTCTATAATTATAGCGTAGAGTTCCGATCTGACTACAAGCTGTCTCATTTTTCTGTAGGTAGATTTACTCCATGTATTGAAGTTGTCAGATTTTGGTAGATTAGCGAAGTCATAAAGTGTAGTTGACTTATAAGGCCATTCAGAACTTGGATTTGGGTGCATACAGACTTTTGGTGGTGATCACAATCTCAGTTGTCTCAGCTGCTAAGATCTGTTCACTGTAGCCATCGATTTGGAACTTGGCATGTACCCCACTGAACTTTCTTATCAGATATCACTTACAGTTCATATAACAAATACAACTTCAAAACTAATCCTGTATTGTGTGCTAATATCAGAGCACTCACTGTCCCATTCGGTGTGGGTGTAGGTACAAACATTGAGGGATTTGTAAAATGTTGAGAAATGAACTCCATTTCATTACAGTCATCGTTATCACAGAATGCAGAGATATTCACAGTACCCACATCATCGAGAATACAGTTTGCTAGCCACTACTTCACTTTGTGACCTTGGGTCAGTTGTGTATGACAGAGCTCTGCTATGTTGAGAGATGTTATACTGGGGAAGGCATTGTCAATTCTATCTGTTTAGTAAATAGCTATCTCACATCATGCTATGTCATTGGCTGGTTAAGATCATTCTCTTCTTTTACATAGTAGGTTTTGCAGTACTATGTCTCTACGCATACAGAACAGTGGACAAAGCATCAAAATATAAACCAGTGATCAATTGTGCTGCTGTCCTGAGAAGTTGATGTAATTTGCCGTGACATATAAAGTAAATGACACATTCTAGCCACCGTCTGTATACCCTCTACATTTCAGACACACCACACAATATCCATCTCTCTACAGAATGTGCCACTTTACAGGAACCTGCATAGTGTATTCAGGATAAACAATGTGGGTATACATGTTCAGAATCTGAAGAAGTGGATTCCCATAGGTTAGGGTAAATTTTCACCACCTTCTGTCTGCATGGCTTAAATTGAACTCTTCACAATAGAATACAGTGCCTCTTCATCATGCTGTTCAGTTGTATTATCATCCCCATCATATGATCATGCACCTGAAAATAGGAAGATTGTTTTGCACTACCAACCAAATAGTGAATGCAATCCTGGTGTTACAGTTTCTCAAAGTTGAAATTCAACATTAATATCAATCTCAATTTGCCAGAGTGTACTGTATTTTGCCATCTACTGATGAAACTTATCAAATATGTCACAACTAAATTACCACGGCGAGAGTGGGCAACTGGTTGAAGTTTTTCCTCGGGGTATGAAGATATAATACAAAACTATGTCGACATTGCTTCAAGAATTGGAAGGCAATCTAATGGGGAATCAGCTCATTTTACATGAGATTCATATGGTCTGAATTAAACAATTTTGCCAGTTTGAAATATATTCCAAGTACTCTTTTGTAGATGATACTCAGGACTGTTTCGGTTGCATCTGCCGTTCCAAGCACTATGATTGATCTACAAGCTATAGTAAATGCTTGATGTGACAGAGAAGGAGTTGTCTGTAACTCTATCAGGTGGAAGAGCAATGTATACATTCTATGCAATGTATACCTATGGTGTTTATTCCTAATAATAATTGAATTTTTGTTTTCACTTATATTCACCTATTCATTAAAGGAATTACAATATATAATAGACAGCAGTTGCTCCACAACAACCATCTCCATCAGCAATTGGCATTTTGAAGTCAACAACCCAAATGTAAATATCTCACTGAGATACACTCTACAAGCCATCAGTGTGTCTAGTGTATCCAAATCCCATATCCATCTCATGGTAATAAATCATGAGGCCAAAACTATATACACCTGAACCTACAATTCACTCAGGCCTGCAAGGGGTAGTGATGTCAACAGTTGTGGACAGCTGCTTCGGGTCTGGGTCCGGGTCACAATCGCACAATTGACAAATACGTGGTTCAGGTTTTCAGTACGCCTTGACTCTCAGTTCGGGTAAAGTTCGATGGACATCTCCCAACCTGTCTGAATCGGGTGGGTTGTCAGCGGGTTGTACAGCGGGTCTGTCAGTAGATTCATTGAATGCTCTTGCTTTTGCTGTTTGATAATTGTATTCGATTAAAATTGCTTAATTAGAATCCAGGAATACCTTATTGATCACTTTGCAGGTTGTGACATTGGATATTTTGGAATCAATGATTTCCCTTTTGGGTTTTGTATTCAGGAGTACTAAGGCAATCAATAGTTCCGTTCTGATTTCATATATCCGCACTACGCCTGGATTACGCAATATACAAGACCAAAAATTGTTCAGAAGCCGTTGAGGCTTATTTTGAAGATGGGGTAACCACAATAACGTGCACTGTTTAAGTTGAAAAGGCCACCAATACATGATATATGAATTATTGCTATAAAGCTACACTTAGAGTACCAAAGATGCAACACCAAAGATCGTGAAGGCTCCATTGACCCTCATTTTCAGCATGGGGCAGGGAGCATGCTTCTGTTGCTTTTGATGCTAACGGCAGCTAATACCTCATTTATGGATGTCTGCAACCTATCGCCACTTAGATAACCCAAGATGCAAAGCCAAAAATTGTTGACGCTCAGTTGACGCTCATTGTCAGAATTGGGCAACGACCATGTCTCTGTCTTTTTCGTGTATAAAGGCAGCCATTACATCTATTATGCCTAACCACTACCAGACCACTTCGTACTTAGCTGACTTAGAAGACTAGAAATTGTTGACACTCCATTGACTCTTATTTTCATGATGGGGTAACGAACATCTCACCCATTGTTTTGCCTACACAGGCTGCAAATACATCATATTTGAATTATTACCACAAATCAACACGTACATAACCCAAGATGCTAAGCCAAAAATCCGTGACGCTTGGTTGACGCTCATTTCTGTTGTACGGTGTCCGGTGTCCTGAATCTCTCTATTGACTAAAACTCACCGACTCTCGCTTGCTAAGTCTAATTGACACGTACACAGGAACTAAAGTGCATGTGGCTCCGCCGCGCACAACCCTAAACCAACCCAGGTGATGACCGCACTCAAATCCGTCCCCACACTCCTCCAGGGCGGTATCACGACCGTAAGCGCTAAACTCTAAAGAAAACGCAGATAGAGCTTTTGCCTGAAGCTCCTCCCAAACAATCAACCGTGCCTGGAGCTCTTCCGAAGCTCCTCCGAAACTCCTCCAAAGCAATCATCCTCTTGCTCGATATCTCTTTCCTGCAACCTTCACATCCAGCCGCTTCATATCTAGTCGGAATAACCCTCCAATCTGGCGTACCACGCCCACAAGACTTCCTCGACCTCGACCTCGAGCACTGTCCTCTGCCGGCGATTTGTCGTATATCTTGATTCCGTAGCCATTGACTGGGAAAATCCACAATCCCCGATCCATAAGCCGCGATAGGGAGAGCGAGTTGTGTGCTCCTTCGACATGCAAGATGTTTCTCACAACAACCACATGTTTTCGGCCTCCTGGTAACCGAAGTCTCAATCGTACATCGCCATGCCCGGTGGCCTTGCCCACTGTCATGCCAGCAAAGTCACGAATCTCACGCTCTTCTCTCTTGGTATACTCTGTGTACCGTTCGAACCTTTGTCGATCTCCGCAAATGTGAGAGGTGGTGGCACAGTCTAAGTACCAGCTCTCCTTCGATGGGGCTTCTCTGCCAGTAGTTGTCATCCAATAGTCCTCAATAGATGTCGTTGTCGTCTCTGCGGCTGCGGCTGTCTCTGTTGCTGCTGAGCTCTCCACCGGTGCAGTGCTTGGACAATACCGTGCAATGTGCCCCACCTGATGGCATCTGTAGCATTCCTGAGTAGGCCTGCGGCGATGCTTCTTCTCATCATCGGAATTACTGCTCTCACTCTCACTGCAGCTATCACGGGACTTCCGGGACTTCCGAGAGTGCTTTGAATTCCGCTTCTTACTCTTCGTCTGCAACTTTGAGAACATGGCTGCCACCTCCGAATCGTCTTCCTGCTGTAACCGCGCTTCGTGGGCTCTCATCTTCGTGACAATCTCCTCCGGTTTGTCGGCCAGGGTGTCGATCTTGTCGTACATCAACTGGGTGAAAAACCTCCAATCATCATCCTTCGGTATACCCTGCATCAGGTAGTAGCTGTGCTCGCTCTTTGGCATCGTACCGGTCGAACTCTCCGCACAGAGGTTGAAGTCGTTCACATACCCCTGGATCTTCGATGCGTATTCCTGCACATTCTCGCAATCTCTCAACTTCACAGCTGACATCTCATCTCGCAAAGCCCACACCTTGAGCTTTACCTTCGACTTGTAGTCCTCCTTCAACTGATCCCACAGCGCCTTTGCGTCTTTCTGAACGCCATACTGCTGCTGCAAAGACCTCTCCATCGCAAGGAGAATGGTCGACCGCGCGATTCCGTGCTGCTTCTTCCATGCTTTAAACTCAGTCGTGTCCGTCGCATTCTTCGCATCCGGTGCTTCCTCTGTACCGTCGACAATGCCGAGAACCTGCTTCTGCTCCAAGAGTATTTCAACTTCCAAACTCCAGCTCTTGTAGTCCGTACCATCAAACTTCTTAATCGAGATCGCTGTCGATTCGGCCATCTTGTCGTCCGTACACGTGTCGAGTCTGTCTGTCTGTACTCCTCCGAGACCGTGTCGATGATGCCACAATTCAAGTCGAGTTTGTCAAATCAGCGAAGTGCCCGGGCTCATAACCTGTTGTACGGTGTCCGGTGTCCTGAATCTCTCTATTGACCTAAACTCACTGACTCGCTCGCTAAGTCTAATTGACACGTACACAAGAACTAAAGTGCATGCGGCTCCGCCGCGCACAACCCTAAACCAACCCACGTGATGACCGCACTCAAATCCGTCCCCACAATGACTCAGAAGTTCTGGGTGTTGAATGAGCAGCGGTAGGCATTTGCACGGGTTGTCCGACTGGAGCAAACCAGAGTTCCACACACATTGCTATTGAACACTGGACCCAATGGTTATGATAACAGAGCGAGTGATCTCCACCAGCTCTCTGGAGTGGCTAAGATGAGAGTCCTGCATGGTCTGATGAACCGACCAAACATCACGACGACGATAATATACCGGATTCTGGAGTGTCGTCAGGATCATACGAAGCGGCTTACGGAGCAAGGAGACTTCGTGCCGTCAGATGGTGAGGATGACCGATCATGATCAGGGCAGTGAAATCAAGGTACGCCTCTTTAAACGTTCAACCAACACAATCTCACCAACTGATGCAACATAGGCAAATGGTATGGAGAATAAGGCGCAATTGAGGAGTCCAGGAGTATTGGTTAGAGTTCGATTCCATTTCGTGTTAGTTGATAATTGTGATGAATATGAGATGAAGTCAATGGAAAACAGACACCTGGTAAACTGAATCATAGCCTGAATTGGATAAACCAATATGTGATGAAAAGCTGGCGCGCCAATTTGATGGTGGACTAAGTCAAATTCCACAGTGGGGTATATTCTCTTGTGAGAATCTGTCGAAGCGGCCCATTTTCATTGCATATTGTCCATGTGGAATTGTGATAACGATATCTGCGAATGAGATTCGTGTCTTCAGGTGCGCCTGAACCTTCAAGTTTGAACCAAATCATTTGACCAGTGTCTATTTGAGGCGCACCTGATACTACCTACAGTTCCAAAAGAATTCAGGATATTCACTGAATCAACCATATTGACTGATTTCTGGTCAATTGCACATGAGAATTGCTGTCAACTTCTCGACTCTCCTGAGACAGATCCAGCTCCGAATATCTGTAATCATCCAGGAATAGAAAGACTGTCTAAGCGATATCGAGTTGATGTATCGTATTCTGAGACACGGCTCGCATATTCCAGGCTTGCCCGAAGAATACTGCTGAGCATTTCCTCGCTCAGGAATGAAGTTCAGGCACACCTCAAAGGCCCTGTGCTGTCGAGTTTGATGGTCTCAGATTTGACACTGCATGCATATTCCATTCAACGGCCAATTTTGAACAGCCCCCACACATTATTATCACATGCTCCCACTCCCAGGCACGCCTCTGAACGATTCATTTTGCTCCATTTGAAGCATATTATCTTCCTTCCTGAATGTTTTGAATCAGTGCCTGCCAGCACACACCGAGAGTAGTGTTAGCAACGGTTCCATTTTCGGACCGTTTCTACTATGGCGGTTCCATGAAAACCCGGAACCGGCCGGTTCGGTTCCGGTTTTTGCCAAACGGTTCCCTCAAATAAGTCCACCAATATTGATTAGAAAATTTTGAGCTTGGTATGTAAAATATGCAGCTTTGCATGGCGCATCATTTGGTGGTCTCCAATGTGCGATATCTTTAATACTCAGCAAGCGGCTTTGAAAATACAGCCATTTTTGGTCCGAAAACGATGTTTTTGCGCCACCGCTTGCTGAGTTTTGAAGATATCGAAAATCGGAGACGACCAAAAGATGCGCCATGCAAAGCTGCATATTTCACATACCAAGCTCTAAATTGTCTGATTAATATTGGTGGACTTAATTGGGCAGTTCGCTTAAAAAATCGTCGATTTTTGATGTGGTAAGGCCGTTGCCACGTAGACCTATAAAACCGGCCGGGTCCAAAAATGGAACCGTTGCTAACACTAACCGAGAGTCATCTTTCAGACACAAAACTTTCAGGTGCAGGCGCGGCTCATCCCGCTCGGCCTAAGCTAATATCTGAATCTATGCTTTATCGGTATGTGAAGGCCGTGGCTTAAATGCCATAAATGTCATGCTCCATGTCAACCAATCCTTTGGAGGAAGGTGTCCACCACATGCTTCCTGTAGATCCACAGCCCTGGGCGATAAGTTTCCACACTTAACTGGATTTTGACTAAGAAGTATATTCGGACCTATACATTTCCCAGATCATAAAATAGCTTCTGTTGTTCGTGCTCCATAATCGAGCTGCAGCTTGAGAGAGTGAACCTCAAAAGACAGCTTCTGCTCAGCGATTCTGCAGATGACTGGCAACTCCTGCTCCCTTGTATACCATACTTCCTCGAATAGTCTTAAATTCACAGCGCTTCTAATTCAGACTTAACTACAATTTGACTAACTTGAATATTTGGGCCGCCAAAAAACCGTATCTTAAAATAGATTGTGTGAACCGATTTCCATCAAGAGAGCTCGAAGAGATAGAATCTGAATGGCAGTCACTGCTCAGCTGCTGAATTGGTGACTGGCAAGCTCCTGCCCACCAGATGTCTTGAACGCCTGAAGTTCGTGACAAATCATAAACAGTCGATTTCTGATTTCTGCCAACGTCCAATCCCAAGAGTGCATGAAGAACAAATCATGACGAAAGCTCGAGTTAAGAAAAGGCAGTTTCTGAGACTACCAGTAATTGTCAAAGTAAGGCGAGCCTGCAATCCCAGCCATTACATTTGATTGTATCCTGCATGCCGACTCAATGCTTGCTGAACCTCAATTGGCCGGAACTGCATGCTGTTATTCGTCTTTCCGCCGTCAGATGAATCCTCAGGACGCATTCATATCATTCTTATGCAGTGGTTAGAACCCCAATATTCATGTTAAGTCAACATTGTAGCATTGGGACTCGAAATAAGTTTGTGATTTAATGATGCGATGTTTAAAAGATAGTATGCGCAACATCCTAATGTGAGTGAAAATTTATGACCCATTTGCTAGCAATCTTGGCATTGACGAGAACTGGATTCAATTAGATTACCCCTGAATTTTCATCATACCTTTACCGTTCTTTCTCTATGTTGAATCTCTCCTTTCTAACCCCAAAGTCTCCCTCTTCTCTTATCCTGACTGCATACAGATTGTGATTCAGCAGACTCGGACCGCTGGAAGTGAAGTTCTGCACACGACATTGCCTAGTCGACTGCTAACTTTGCTGCAGAATCCTAAAACAACAGAAGTATAGTGAAAATAGGGTGTCCTTCCGACTGGTATACCGCATTCGGAGATTCATATTTATCCACTATCAGCAACAAACTCAGTTTGAACCCATATAACTTCAGGTGTTGCCACTCACCAAGGTCCCGACTCTATCCTCCGTCCCAATTCTGCAAGATTCTTCAACACACTGACAATTCTGAGCCACCCGGTCACCACTCAGATGCTCGAGCTGGAGGCATAAAGACCTACCATCAGCAGAGTCATATGCAGGGGCGATCATGATCGACCCATTTCTCAGTATTCCATATGCCCGGCCCTGATAGTTAGTTAGTGATACAACCTTGTCAATGTCTCGAGTTCTTCAGGTGCGTCTGGTTCAATTCTAGGTATGTTGGCTTAAACCAACCTCCAATTCTTGCATCAATAGCGGACTTGGATATGAGTGCTAACATTTGGGAATTGGGGGCATGAAGAATCTCTCTAATCCGGGGCACCTGCCGCTTCATAAATCACAACAAAGAGCGAACATCATAAATATAAATATGAGCTGCCGACATGTCTTCCGGACTCTTTCGAGGCACGCCTCGAAATGCATCCTCCTCTGCTGAGCGTTCCGTTTTCCAGGGACGCCTCAAATTGCATCCTCCTCGACCGCATGTTACTTTGTTGCCGTATTCTCCCGTAATTCTGTTATACTTTGTGCTATATTTATACCCTTATATACTTCTGTCTACATTCCTCAACTTCACTTCATCCAACATGGAACCTACGGCCAGCCAGGTAAGGAATCAATATTCACAGAAGAATCAAGAAGCCTACTTTGAGAGAGCACTTGCAAGTGCATTGCAGAAGACAGCCAATCTTCATTGCCGATCAAATGTTTGAACTTCCCACCCAACCTTCGAGTATAGTGTTGGAGATACCTAATGTCCGCGCAATTATTCTGATGAAGCCGGATGATAATGATACCGATCGGGAGATCAGCGAGAATGAAAGTGAAGACCTTGGAGAGTCTACCTTGTCATCTGATATCGAAGAAGACGATTTGGACAACCAGCAGAAGGTCCTACATCAAGACCAGGCGCGCTGTGATAAGACAATATGAACTACAAGGGTTCCACCGCCAAGGAAACAGAGCCCGTGCAGATACTGTCATTGCCCGCACTTCACTTCCAAATCTGCGACATCCAGCCAGGGCCATGGCACCACCATTGCTTAAACGCCAAAAGTCAACCATCAACATATCATGCCAGTCTGACATTGTACAGGCGCTCCCGCTTCCCAAGGCTGGTGCAGACCAGAATGTTGCTCAACAAAAGCCCGGGGGTGGTGATCACAACGTTCCCCAACACCAAAAGGCCTGTTTTGAGGTAGTGAAACGGTTCATGGAGGCAATCGTATTCACAAAGACTCCCTGGCCAATCATTTCCGATGAGAAGTACTCAATGGTTGATGAAGCTTGCCAACTAGCCATTGAAGCTCAGGATCGTCAGTGGGCATTAGCAGGTGCTCCGGTAGGTGCACCATCCATGTGTCAATTGCCCAGTGGTCCATCTCTCGAAATTGACCCTCAAACCCGAGAAGCTGTAAGTGTAAATTCTGTTTTCTGCTCCTCGATTGGACTTATGATGATGCTAAACCACAAACATATTCATAGTTAAAACTAAAGATTAGCACCATTCAAGGGCGTTTGGCAGATGGAGCTCATTGAACTATTGTCCGTAGTTACTGGTTGGATTTAGGATCAGAGACTGAGCTTCGAATACATGTTAAGGAGCTCCTGCTTGACGATGCTTATCTCTCGAAGTTCATCGATGATAAGAAAACCTGCTTCACCCGGATGGAAGTGCTTGACTTGATCTACCATCAGTTTTTCTTCACCGCCAATAGCTTGGGGTGACAACCGACCACATCACAATTCTTTCAACCTCTCACACCGCAGACAGTAGCGCTTGTGGCCACAGCTATTCATTGTGCGCTGTCTGAGTATGCCACTGGAAAGAAGGTTACAGTTATGTTTTCTCAAGATGAATATCGAGGTAAATTTTGCCCTTCCACGGTGATACATTGAATTCCTGCAGATGCCATTGCACTCATCACTATTACCCATGGTAGGGCTGCGTCATACCCCCCCCCCAATGGTGCTCCTCAGCTATAATAGGCACTGCTCAATCCCCGTTGGCGCTCCCCAGTCTCGAATGGCGCTTCAATATTTCATTCAGCGCTCCATACTGCCTTTTCCCTCGGCACTCCTCCTCTAGGATGGGTACTCCTCAATCCCCTCCTTGATCTTGAATAGGAGCGCCTCTATTTCATTCCAGACTTGTTACCTCTCTCCCCTTTCAGCGCTGCTCAGCATGGATGGGCTGCTCCACTGGATATGCACTCCTCAATCCCCGTCGGCGCTCCTTGGCCTGGATTTTCGCCCCTCAATTTCATTCTGCGCTCCTCGATCACCATCCGCACTCCCCTTGCTGACCTCGAACCCCACATCAGGCACTCCATCTTTACTGGTGGCGCACCTCGTTTTCCCCCGAATTCGTCATATTTTCTTTTCAAACCCTATTTTGATTCACCGCTCGCTATCCTCAATTCGAACCTCTTATATATCACAAACTGAGCCAAACGACATTGGAATGCAATTTCACCCACTTGCCAGGCCAGAATCATTCGGAGATACAAGAAGCGCCTCCAGCTTCTTTGCACTGTGGATCAATCGTGTATTTCTGCGTTTGTCAGCCCTGATGAGATGGGAGATTCAGTGAATGACATTGAGACTATGTTCGATTGCATTCCAATCGCTTGATCGGGGTAATGTTTCGGTTTTACCTACTTTCATTTTTGAATCACTTGTCATTTTCTTCGGTTCTCCTTAATGTAGCGATGCAAACAATAGAATGTTGAATGAGATGCTGTGGGTACTATAGTATGATTTAGAAGTTGATAATGAACAATAATCTATGCATTATACGTGGAGGGTATTCTTATTGCTCGTGTACATCGGGAGAATCTCAGATAATGCCTGCAGTCCTTCGAATGAATATCCATAAGAACCCAGGCATCTCTCAGAGTTAGTTTGGGATTCCTGCATTGGTTGGGCGACAGTCCCAGGTGCTTCCAAACTTTTCACAACCGCTCCCATGGTGCTCCCGTACCAGTCATCAGAGATCCCAGTTACTCCGAAGGCCGGCCGGAATGCCCTCCTAGGGTCTGATCCTCTCCTGAAATTGACGCTTCCAAGTTTACACTCCGCCTCCTCTCACACACTCCTGGAGGCTCCCAGTGACTAAAATATATTTTGCTGATGTGGGAGCCTCCAGGAGTGTGTGAGAGGAGGCGGAGTGTAAACTTGGAAGCGTCAATTTCAGGAGAGAATCAGACCCTAGGAGGGCATTCTGGCTGGCATTCAGAGTCTCTGAGATCTTTGATGACTGGTACGGGAGCACCATGGTAGCGGTTGTGATAAGTTTGGGAGCACCTGGGAGTGTCACCCAACCAATTTGGGAATCACAAACTAACTCGGAGAGATCCCTGAGTTCTTATGGATATTTATTTGAAGGACTGCAGATTTTATCTGAGATTCTCGGGATGTACACGAACAATAAGAATACCTTCCACGTATGATGCATAGATTAATGTTCATTATCAACTTCTGAATCATACTAGAGCACCCAGCATCTCTTTCAACATTCGATTGTGTGCATGGCTACATTAAGGAGAACCAAAGAAAATGGTGAGTGATTCAAAAATGAAAGCGGGTAAAACCGAAACAATAACTCGACTAAGCGATCAAATGATATCAATCGAACTTAGTCTCAATGTCATCCACTAAATCTCCCATCTCATCAGGGCCAACAAATGCAGGAACACACAATTCATTAACGGCACAAAGAAGCTGGTGGTGCTCCACGTATCTCCGAATGATTGGGGCCTGTTGGGTGGGTGAAATTGAATCCCACTGTCGTTTGGCTCGATTGGGGATATCTAAAAGGTTGGAATTGAGCGGTTAGCTCATGGTGAAACAAAATGCAGTTTGAAAGGCAATATGATGAATTTGGGGGAAAAAGAGGTGTGCCACCAGGACAGGAGAAGTGCCTGATATGGCGTGCAGGGTGGTCAAGGGGAGTGCTGATGGTGATGGAGGAGCGCGGAATGAAATTGAGGGGCACAAATCCAGGCCAAAGAGCACCGACGAGGATTGAGGAGCACCTATCTAGGCACAGGAGCACCGACAGGGATTGAGGAGTGCGTATCCAGCGGAGCAGCCGATCCATGTTAAGCAGCGCCAAGAGGGGAGGGAGGTAAACAGTCTGGAATGAAATAGAAGAGGGGATTGAGGAGCGCTCAGCCTAGAGGAGGAGGGCTGGCAGAGAAGGCAGTATAGAGCGCTGAATGAAATATCGAAATGGCAATCCAGACTGGGGAGTGCCAACGGCGATTGTGAAGCGCCTATTAGTGCGGCGGGCCCCCACCGGGGGGGGGGGGGTGTATGATGCAGCCCACCATGTGTAATTGATGAGTGCAGTGGCTTCTGCAGTAATACAATCTATCACTGTGGAAGGGTAAAATTTACCTCGATATTCATCTTGAGAAAACATAACTGTAACCTTCTTTCCAGTGGCATACTCAGACAGTGCACAATGAATAGCTGTGGCCACAAGCGCCAACATCTGTGGTGTGAGAGATTGAAAGAACTGCGATGTGGTCAGTTGTAGCCCCAAGTTATTGGCGGTGAAGAAAAATTGATGGTAGATTAAGTCAAGCACTTCCATCCGCGTGAACCATGATTTCTTATCATCAATGACCTTCGAGAGATAAGCATCGTCAAACAGGTGCTTTATTGTTGTGGGGGTTCTTAATCCCAAGAATCAATACAACATTTATTGAATTAAGTACAACCACCTATCTAAGAAACTCTTTCTTTCCTCGGCTTGTCCTATGACTCAACCTGTTGACATTTTATTCAAGAGCGTGCGGGTCTATCACAGACCAATTCCCAGTAGCTTCCTCGTGACCAAAAACTATGCCTCTCCAGGAAAGAATCAATCTTTGGAAAATTCCTCGAAGGGTAATAACAGTCTAGATATGTACGGATGTACGGGTAAACCAATACCAATAGAAATAACCAAAAGCCCAACCAATCAAGATATGTGGGTAGAAGCTTGCTTGTCCAGTTGAACAATAAGATCTCCGAAATGTTCGACATTCTACTGGTGTGCATACTGAGATTGGGTCAACCTGTGTCCAGGCATACAATGCGAAATCACATCATCAGCAAAATGTATTTTTGTCACAGGAAGGCTCCAGGAGTGTCTGAGAGGATGTGGGGTGTAAACTTAGATGCGTCAATTGCAGGAGAGTATGAGACCCTTGGAGGGCATTCCTGCTGGCCGTCAGACTACCTGGGAGTGCCGGTGACAAGCCTGGGAGTGCCAATGACAAGCCTGGGAGCACCTGGAAGCACCGGCGACAAACCTGGGAGCGCTGGCGACAAGTCTGGGCGCGCCTCAAATTACTGTCGAGCAGTCTGGGAAATACAACATCTTCTTTGGCAATGCTGCTGGTGCGCGCCTGGAAATCATAGCTACTACTTATCGTTCAACGATTTTTAAAACTCATGTATTCAGTTTGTATTCTCATCGATGTATCTATGTATCTATATAGCTACCCATCTACACATGGTATATCTGGACTGGCTGCAGGCGGGGAATGAGAGCAATTCGTGGTGTGCCTGAAAATGAGGATCGAGTGAACTCAGAGATGCACTCCGAGGCCGTGATCAAGCGAGTTTGGAGATGCACTTGGAGGTAGTTATCGAGCTTATTTGGAGATACACTTGGAGGCCGTGATCGAGTGAACTCAGAGATGCACTCTGAGATCGTGATCAAGTGAGTGTGTAGATGCACTTGGAGGCCATGATTGTGCGAACTTGGAGGCCATAATCGAGCGAGTTTCGACGAGTACTGAGAGGCAGTCTATGGACAGCGCACCGGGCGCTGAGACTCTTTTCATCAGTTAGTTTACTCACAACCGTGGGAATGTGACAAGGCGACATTATCTTTGAGCTCTCATGGACAGCTGGCTGATGGCAGTAGATCGTGTAGGGAGGTACGCCGGAAGATGAAGCTACATTCAGGGGTCAACTTGTAATCATGGGAATGAAGGGAAGACAAACAATCTTGGGTGTATGCTGTACTCAGTGTATGTTGTACTCGGTGTCAACTCATGATCATGACATCGAGACATAGAGAGTAATGACTTAACTTGGTGTTCTGCGATGATGGTAGAGTTGTGGACAAGAAAGAGAGGGATGGGGGATCAAGATGAGAATGATGTGCAGGATACGAGTGCATATGAGATATCAGGGGTACGACTTGCCTAATAGGGTTTAGAAGACCTCGTATTGGTGTAATTACACACCGGATTGGGACTCATACCTGCTGTATCGGGGATGGCAAATTGACTCGCACCCCAATTTCTCTTAAGTTCCAGTTTCTCATGATGATTTCCCCCATACCCTCTCATCTCTCTCTTTCTTGTCCTCAACTCTATGATCACCTAAGAACACGAAGTTAAGTCATCGCTCTCTATCTCTCCATGCCATGATCAAGAGTTAACACCGAGTACAGCATATACACCGAGTACAGTATACACCGAGTACAGCATACACCGAGTACAGCGTATACACCAAGTATAGCATACACCGAGTACAGCATCCACCAATTGCAGCATACACTGAGCACAGCATACACCGTGTACTGCATCATTCCAAGATCGACTGTCTCCTGCTCCCAGCCAGTCACTCATCTCTCGGCAGACTATGTTGTACTCAATTCTCTACATTCGCACAGTTACAAGTTAACCAATGAATAGAGTCTCAACTCCCGTCGCGCCTCCCTCCTGAACTATCGCCTCCAGATTGACCGCCTCCTAGTACTCCTTCAATCTCGCTCAATCACGGCCTCCAAGTGCATCTTGAAACTCGCTTGATCACAGCCTCCAAGTGTATCTCTGAACTCGCACAGTTACGGCTTCAAAGTGCATCACCAAACTCGCTGGATTATGGTCTCCAAACTCGCTCGATCACGGCCTCCAAGTGTATCTCCAAACTCACTCGATCACAGCCTCCAAGTGTATCTCCAAACTCGCTTGATCACGGCCTCAGAGTGCATCTCCAAACTCGCTTGGTTACTGTCTCCAAACTCGCTCGATGATGGCCTCCAAGTGTATCTCCAAACTCGCTCGATTACGCCCTCCAAGTTCGCACCATCACGGCCTTCAAGTGCATCTCGAAACTCGCTCAATTACAGTCTCCAAACTCACTCGATGACGGCCTCCAAGTGTATCTCCAAACTCGCTCGAATATGGCCTCGGAGTGCATTTCTTTGTTCACTCGATCACGGTGTGGTGAAACGATGGGGCTAAAAGGCAGACAGCCCATCATCAACACTCCGCTGCACCTCGCATGGTATCCGAAGGGAATTCGTGAGAAAGAGCAGTTCTAGCTCGAGGACTGTAGGAAGAGGGTGAGTGGATGTGAAGGGATACTCGGCCATGATAAACGACACATATTGCGTGGATTCACGAAACCTCGGCAAGAGTGCATGAGACCAAGAGCTGGGAAAGATAGAGTGTGTATTTCATATATTGAGATGATGTCTATCTACCCCGGGGTATTCCAAATATATACTGCCTGTCGCTGAGTCCATCTCAATTATCCCTGTATCTCCGTATGTATATATATAGAGAGACTTAGATAATACATGCCATATTATGATGTAGCAAATCTTGTGACTGTAACAGACCAATATGATCGGTGAAATGCCTTGTTGTTATGGATCTGTAAGAACCACTGGTGCCAGAATTCGGCACCAAGTCTCCCGCAGAGCTTATACAGAGGTCTTAGCTGCTCTCGAAGTCTCCCGCGGACCTGCGCAGAGGTTGCAGCAGCTCCTTAATCTGACCATCCTATTAGTCAAATTTCGTAGCATCCCCAATGCACCTCCATCACTGCAGGTGCTTTCAGGAGCATGGGAGAATGCTCTTGCAGAGTCTGAGAGCACTTTGTAATGCTCCAGGGGGGGCTGGGAGCATCTAGAAGTACTTAGAAGCATTGGCAAGGGCTACCGGAGTGTCTGGGAGGTTCGCGTACGTCCTCCGGACCGAATTACATTTTGCTGATGATAGGTGGATAATTGAAGCAATTTTGAAAGTGTTTTAATAGATAGAATTCTTAATAATATTTTAAGATCTTCTTCGGTGTTCTGAATGTTGACTGTGGATTGCTGCTTGAGCTTGTTCTTCCCATTGCTAGAATAATGCCATCTCTTTATAGTCGTCTTCAAGGGTTTGTACACCCCTACTTCGACGCTATGACTAGAATGCTCATGATAGTGTTTTCACCGTCACGTCATGCAACCAAGCATGCGCCCGGTGATACGGTGCCACGCATCCCAATAGGGTATCGCGTTCATGCAATGTGGTTTCAAAGCATTACGCTCCTGATAAGAATCAGGCCATCCATTGCATGATATCATGTCAGACAGTGTGTCAGATGAAACTTGAACTTAGACATCTTACTACCCTTTTGTGACAGTAGTTGAAATGTCTGCCAATCAATCAGTCAACAGCGCTTATCGCAAATTACTGCCTCACCTTAAAGGCTATTGGGCTTGCATTATAGATTTAATTGGCGACCAACCGATACTATGCCAATGTAGAATCTGATGAGTCAGCTCGTATCAAATACGAGTCTGATGTTGCAATGCACACTAACTCAAACCAATGAGCAGGGTTGGTTCAGGCCTCATATCTTTAGCCAACGTCATAATTCCCTCAGTCAGGTCATGCTGAAGCCGAGACCTTTGTCTCTGGCCAGAGAGTACCCTGGTTGTTCCCATCGCCTGAGACGATAAGGCAGAAGTCCTGCGTACTTGCAACTTGACTATTGACTGCTGTCTTTGTGTGTCAGAGTAATCTCCGGTCCAATCAAACAAATACTGCTAGTTTCTAGGAACTGAACGTCGTTGAAAACAACATGCTCAGCAGATATATTATCTTTTGATCTGGCAGCATTGTTGTGTCATCAAATAAGGATTGCCATAGTATGTATCCTTTCAATGATTTTGCTAAGTAACGAGACATATTCAATCAACACATGACTCTTATGTATCCCCGATAAAGGACATAAAACTGGCTTACTCGCAATGTCAAGAATAGGTGTTACCCATATCACGCGACTAGACCGAGAGTAACTCCGTGATATGTATTCCTTCACTATTGCAAGTACCATTTTCACTTTTAAGAGGGCACCCTTAACAACACCCCCTTCTCTAGAACCGGTGACCACAACGGTGCTCCATCATAAAAAGTAGAAAATCAAAAGATTCCACTCAACGCAAAAAAATAATGAATAACAAAAATCATATAACAAAATAAAATCTTTTTTCTTTTTTCCATATCGCCCATCATTCTCTATTGTTGGGTTTTTGCCATAATATTCTTAAAACAAATCCATTGAACTTTCCAATACATTTTCATACGTTTCCCACGTATTTTCATCATCCAAATATCCTTCCCACTTAACCAAAGAAACTTGTTTCTTTGCATCATCATCAGAAGGTCCACTTGTGAGTATCGATTGCATTTTCCAGCCAAAATTGTCAGCTTCGATTTCAACAACCTGTTTTTTCGGATCACTTCCTCGATATCGTTCTAACAAGGCTATATTGAAAGTAGGGTGTATCTTCCAGGATTCTGGTAACTGAATCGTGCAATATCTCCCATTCTTTCCTGTCGACAACACTTCGAATGGTCCATACATCTCATCTTGTACTTTCTTGCATCGATGTTTGGCTCGAATATTCTTCCCATTCAACATAACCAGTTCCCCTGGCTTCAATGGTTCAATATCCTTTCTCTTCTCATCTTAATATTTTTTCATAGCCTCGATAGATAAAGCTAATTGAGTTGATAGCTTCTTATGTACTGCATCCATATGATGCCCATACAGCTCCAAAGCTGGATTACGGAACTGAACCACAGTTGCCCAATTCGTTCTAGGTTTGAAACCATTATTGGAATAAAACAGTGAAATCTTAGTTGCCGAATGTTTCGAATTATTATAAGCATACTCTGTCATAGCTAGCATTGTCGCCCGATCATTCTGTTCGTAATTGCAATAAGATCGAAGATAACTTTGAATTACTTGATTAATACGCTCAGTTTGTCCATCCGACTCTGGATGAAACGCTGTACTCATGCTTTTCTTAATTCCAAGATATTCGTATAAATCCGTAAAGTATTAACTAGTAAAAGTACCATCTCGGTCTGATACAACATCCTCTGGAAATCCATGATATTTCCAGACATTCTCTAGATAAGCTCTGGCTACCGTTGGAGAATGCTTCGTTTTGATTGGAATAAAATGGGCCATCTTCGTAAAATGATCTACCACTACTAATATCATTGTAGCTCCCTCTCACTCGGGAAGATAGGTTATGAAGTCAGTACTTATATGGGTGCATGGTTTTCAAGCCATTTCCAAAGGGTGTAACAACGCGTGCTTGGCATGTCGAGGGCTTTTTGTCATTTGGCAGTTATTGCATTCGCTACAGCATTTCTGTAAATCCATTTCCATTTTTGGCCAATAGAAATTCTGTGCAATTAATTCCATTGTTCTTTCATTTCCAAAATATCCTGCTATCTTTGAATCATGTTCCGATTTCATTATCCTTTGTCGCATTGCTGCTGGTACGTATACTCTATTTTTCCACCATAGAATATCATCTTTTAACTGGTATTGTTTATCAATAATATCCCCAGAACTAAGTTGTTTGCAAATCGATTGGTACTCGTCGTCCAATAATCCATTTTCCTCAATTCTTTTTTTCGCCTCTGGCAATAATTGGTTGATGTCCAATGCTCCAATACTTATCAACTCATATCCTTCATCATCAATTTGCATCGCCCCAACTTCTAGCCATTGTTCTTTTCTTAACAGCATTTTATTTCCTGTTGCTGTTGTACCCCCCTCTCTAGAGGTGAACTCCATGCACCTGGATAATGTATCTGCTTTCTGATTTGCAGAACCCTTTCAATAAAAAATATCAAAATTAAAGCTAACCGGATCATCTGCCCATCTTGCCTGTCTTCGATTGAAGGATACCGCGGTTTTGAAATATGTGAGGTTTTGATGATCAGAATATACTATTGTCTTATGTTCCGCTTCTTGTAGAAAATACCTTGATTTTTTGAGAGAAAATACTACCGCAAGCATTTCCTTATTGAAAACATCGTAATTTAACCCTGCTGGAGATAATTTTCGTCAAATAAAGCTCAAAGGGTGTAATTTTCCGTCTTCAAATTTTGGTGATAATATTCCAGCAATTGCAAAATCTGAAACATCCCTCTCAACCAAAGCTGGTCGATCAGGATCATAATGTCGTAGTATTGGTGTTTTTCCGGAAGTTACAAGAATTGTTATCTTTAGGAATGCACCCTCTTGCGCTTCTCCCCAAATGATAACTCTATTAAACCCTCTCAGCAAATTGGTAATTGGGGATACTATTGCGGCATATCCTGGTACAAATCTTCTATAAAAATTCCACAGTCCTGATAACTGTTGAACTTCCTTCTGATCCATAGGTCTTGGCCAATTGATAATTGCCTTTGCCTTATCTGGATCCATCCTAAGGCCTGTACCGCTAACAATAAATCCCAAAAAAGGAACCTCTTTTGCATCGAAAATGCACTTGTCAATTTCAATACACATATGATTATCCTTGAGTAACTGGAAAACCTTCCCTACTTGACGATAATGCTTCTCGATGGATCCCTTGGTGGCTATCAAAATATCATCCATATAAGCCACTACCACCATTCCACCGTCTTCATCAATTTCTTGCTTGGTATTAATAAGTAATTCCATTCCAAGTAACGGTCGTAAATTTCGATTTATTTTCTGTTGGAAAGTAGCAGGTGCATCTGTAAGTCCAGATGGCATTACCATATACTCATATAGGCCAAACTTGGACCTAAACACCATGGATTTTTTATGTCCCAATGCCATTCTAATCAAATGGAATCCGGCCTTCATATCGACTTTTGTTATGAAATCGGCATGTCGCATTTTTCTTGATAATTCATCCATCATTGGTAATGGTGTTTCATCCTTCTTCGTATGATCATTGAGATGTCGATAATCCACACATAATCTCAATCCCTTTCCATTAGGTTTCGGAATGAATAATATAGGACTTCCAACCGAACTATTCCATGGTCTAATTTTCTTTTCTCTGATCATTTTTTCAAGATATTGAACTAATATCTTTTCCTCTTCAACAGATAATTGATAGATAAGACCCATTCGAAGCTTATCTCCAGAGGTTATGAGTTCTATCTTATGATCACAACCTCTATTATCCGGTAATTTTTCTGCATGTTCTGGATCACAAAGCAACAAGTACTTATGATAACATTTTGGCAACCTTTCCAACATGGAAGGCGAGCTCTGAGCAAGTGCTCCGATATAAATTGCATCTTTGTTTAAAGCAACTCCTTGATCATAAGTAATTGAATATTCTGGATGTATTTTTCCATGTCCGAAACACTGTCACGGACAATGTGGAAAATGCAAATGCGAAGTCATTACTCCTTGAGCCTTATGTTTTTCAAGATACCACACAGGTATTAAAGCATCGTATTCTTGAGAGGTTTTCATTACTTCAGAAGGATGATCTTCTTCATCATAAGAACGATGATTTCCGAATGATAATCCCAATGGAATAGTACATTAACTCCCAGTCTCAATTTGTCATCCAGTAACATCCGCAGATTTGACTTTCTGGATTCATTTAACAACCGGAATCTTGAAAGCCTTTGCTGCCTCCGGAGAAATTACAAAAGATGTGCTTCCGAGATCCAGCATACATTATAATGGAAAATATTGATGATTATGATCCAGAAAGAATCGATCAATAGGTCGCTTTCCTATCTTTGCTGCAGATATTTTCCTAATCTTCTTATCCTTGCGGTAAGATTTATAAAAAACAAAATCGGTAGAAGTATTGGGTATTTTGGCTTCCGGGCCGAATTCGATGGTTGCTTTGCGTTTCGTCATTCCTATCCTTTTGACAATAGCATGGCCACAACAGGTTGAAAAAGAAAAGCTGGTTGGAAAAATTAATTATAGTAAGGTAATATATGTTGTAGTCGTATTTCCTTACTGACCAGCAGTTTTGGCCTTCCAGCCATCCTCAGAGGAAATTAAAATAACAAAAAGGAAATGAGTCTTCAAACAAAATTGGTTTGTTTAAACATTAATTTTCGACTCCTAAGCTTAATGCGGCTTATTCGCTATCACTATCTGAATCACACCAATTCATTTCCGCTGACTGTTCCGGTTCTTTCGTTTTCTCATTATCCTGATCTTCAAAAAGATCTTCTTCCTAGTCTTGATTATCCTCCTCATTTTCCGAATCAGACTCCTCGTCTGGACTTTCTCCTTCATCTGTTGTATACAGATCTATTTCAGATTCTTCTTGATCATACGCTCCAACCTTGAGCTTTTGATATTCCTTCGCTTTTGGAAAAGGGGCTGTCTCGGTTTCCTTTCTAATCCAATGGAAACAATCCATTGTTTTATGCAATCCTTTCCAGTCCACAGGCTAAGCACAACTTTGGCATTCTCCTGCTGCCTTTCTTCTATCGAGTTCAGACTTATCTATGCCTTCTGTTTGTTCTGCATAGGTCTTCCCAGATTTCTTCAACTTGAAGTTTTTCTGAGTATTATTCAGATTCTGAGATTTCTGAAATCGATTATTATTTTCGAACCGGTTTTTAAAATCCTTTGGTTTCCCAAACCAATTTTTAACGGTTCTCTGCACATCTGTCATGGATCTTCTGAGGCCCAGAACCTTTTTGGCCTCATCCCATTTCTCTGCAGTTCTTCCGGCTTTAGTGATAATATCAATGATTTCGTAGTCAGCCTTTCCGGTCAAATCGATTGTATGCATCTACTCCAGAATTTTCTGCGGCAATCATTCCAGGATAAGTTTCGTTAAGGTGCCACCGGTAACCAATGCCTTATCGTTATGCATCTGAATTTGCGTAAATATATCTCAGATGCATCCGTCATACTTGACTTTATCCAATTAGGCATAGGCTTCATCCCGAGCCTCTCTATCCTCAAATCATAATTTCAACGCTTGGATATATCCCGTGATTGATTTAGGATGATTTCCATTTAACGTACTCTTGATCCATTGAATATGCCAAGCGGCAGCATACTTATCCATTAAGGAACCGATCCAATGAATGGTTATTTCATCTGTAGGAGAATTCTCAGATCGGTCGTGTATGTTCACTTCGACCATACTCCATCAGGTATCATAATCTTCTTCTGGTTTTCCTTCGAATCGTTTTGGTTCCTTAATCTTGATTGGCTTTGCATACTGAAGTTCTTGAATCCTTCGCTGCTTTCGGCTTTGGCTTGGATTCGTATTCCCAGGATCGGTTGGTGGTCCAGATCCCGGAGGTTGAGGGTCTCCGGCATTACCGTTTCCTCCGGCTCCTTATCCATTTAATCCCCCGGCTGCTCCTTCACCTGCTCCACCGGCTGCTCCTTCACCTGCTCCACAGGCTGCTGCATCACCGGCTCCACTGGTTGGTTCACTTCCTGCTCCGCCTTTTAATCTTCCTAACCAGGAAGAAGCACTTTCCGTATCCCTTAAACTTGATACTGAAGACTCTCTATCAAAATATCCTCTTCTTTCAGGGTGAACGCCTGAGGGTCCTGCCTGCACAATCATAGTTACTCACGGCACTTCAGGGACCTTCTGTCCGAAGTTAAACCTGGAAGATTCAGACACTTTATATTCTTCCATTGCCATAGTTAATCCAGCATTGACTTCCTGAACTCTCATGGATTGTTCTTCCATCAATGCAGCATGATCTTGTAATTCCTTTCTGGTAGGAACTTCTTTTCAAGATCTCGTAATGGAAGATAGAGTCTTATTGACTCTGTCGACCTTTGTAGTCAAATCTTTCATTCCTTCTCGTATTTTCTTATTTGTTCCTTGAGTAGCCAATAGCTGAATCGTATTACTAGTAATTCGATTGCTCATGGCCTCCAACTCAGTTCGAATTCCTTGAAACAAATCTGTGGCTTCTTCCACAATTCGATTATCTTGGGATTGTAGAATATGAATCCCAAATTATAATTCTGTCAGTAGCGCTGGGTGCATTTCCATCTGAGAAGATACTCCTGATACTTCCAAATCGATCCTCTGTCAATCAGTTTGCATCCTAGTCTCATCAGCAAACAACATTTCCGTCCGGGCGGACTGGCTGCGTCAGAGTGGACGTACTCTATCAGAGGCGTCAGAGACACCCCAGTGGCGGATTACTCCGCCCCCGGCGTCAATACCACAAGTCGCGTTGCATATTGCCCTCCGATTGCAATTTCGCCGGTTCTTCTCACTCTGTCGGTCTCCTATTTCAAACAAACACACTGGCATTGTGGCCAACTGTGACCATATGTCAGAATGGGTTCATTGGGTACACGCTTGCATCGGGATTGCAATGCAATGAGCTCGAGAAGCGTAGGAAGAGGGTGAAAAGATATGATACTACCTGGCCGTGAGGATCCAGGCAATTGCGTGGATCCACAAAATCTCGGAAAGAGTGAGTGAGACCAAAAGTTGGGAAAGATAGAGTGTATATGTTCGTTGTATGACAAGATGAGATGAAAATGAGATGTTGTCTATCTACCCCGGGGTCTCCCGAGTATATACTCCGCCTCGCTTATTCCACCTCCATTACCCCTGCATCTCGGTACACCCACCGTCGCTTCTGAACGATATACTTGGACGCCGTGATCGACCTAGGTTGCAGATGCACTTGGAGGCCGTGATCTATCGAGTTTGGAGATGCACTGGGAGGCTGTGATCGACCGAGTTTGGAGATGCACTTGGAGGCCGAAATGGAGTGAACTCACAGATGCACTCGTAGGCCGTGATCGAGCGAGTTTGGACATGCACTTGGAGGCCCAGATCGAGTGAACTCAGAGATGCACTCTGCGGCTGTGACCGAGCGAGTTTGGAGATGCACTTGCAGGCTAGAATCGAGCGAGATTAGAGGAGTACTTGGAGGCGGTCGATTTGGAGGGAGGCGCGACGGCAGCGGAGACTCTATTCATTGGTTAACTTGTAATTGTGGGAATGTAGAGAGTTGAGTACAACATCCGCCGAGAGATGAGAAACTGGCTGGGAGCGGGAGACTGTCGATCTCGGGATGACGCTGTAGTTGGTGTAGCTGTACTTGGTGTTAACTCATGGTCATGGCATGGAGAGATAGAGAGGGATGACTTAACTTCGTGTTCTTAGGTGATGGTAGAGTTGAGCACCAGAAAGAGAGAGATCAGAGGAGATGAGAGAAATCATCATGACAAACTTGGACTTGAGAGAATTTCGTGTGCGAGTCAATTGACCATCCCCGATATGGCAGGTACAAGTCCCAATTCAGTGGGTAATAACATCGATATGAGGTCTTCTAAACCCAATCAGGTAAGTCATACTCCTGATTTCTCATAGCCGCTTGTATCCTCCATATCATTCTCATCTTCATCCCCCATCTCTCTCTTTCTCATCCACCACTCTACCATCATCGCAAGAACACAAAGTCAAGTCATTCCTGTCTATCTCTCCATGCCATGATCTTGAGTTAACACTGAGTGCAGCATACACCGAGTACAGCATACACCTGGGATGGTTGTCTGTCGTTCCTTCATTCTCACGATTTTGAGTTGAACCCTGAACGTAGCTTCACCTTCCGGCGTACCTCCCTACCGATCGACTGCCACCTGCCAGTTCTCCATAAAAGCTTCACAGGTAAAGTCACCTCGTCACATTCCCACGGTTTTGAGTTAACTAACCGATGAATCGAGTCTCAGCACCTGGCACGCCTCCCATCGACCGCCTCCAGATCGACCACCTCCAGATCGACCACCTCCAAGTACTCCTCCAATCTCGCTCGATCATAGGCTGCTACAAGTGCATCTCCAAACTCGCTCGATCATGGCCTCGGAGTGTATCTCTGAGTTCACTCAATCTTGGTCTCCCATTGCATCTCCAAACTCGCTCGATCACGGCTTCCCAGTGCATCTCTGAGTTCACTCAATCTCGGTCTCCAATTGCATCTCCAAACTAGCTCGATCACGGCCTTGGAGTGTATCTCCGAGTTCACTCGATTGTCATCTTCAGGCGCACCTCGAATTCCTCACAATCACCACGTGCTGCCAGTCCAGATATACCGTGTGTAGGTAGCTATGTAGATACATAGATACATAGATGAGAATACAAACTGAATGCATAAGTTTTGAAAATTGTTGAACGATAAGTAGTAGCTATGATTTAACATTGCCAGGCATTGTGTAAACGGCTTCAGCATAACTGCAGCCCCTGCGAAGAGTGTAACACACGTGTCCTTCTGATGCTGCGTAAACGTCATCACAAAGTAAAGGAGTACGTATGCAACGCGACCCGTCGCCTTGGTGATGGGTAGCGTGTCACTCTCCGTCAGAGGGTATGAGGTTCCGTCAGAGCCGTCAGAGCCGTCCGGAACACCCGGGTGTTTCTGTCAGAAACTAGAGTCATTGGTGATGCTCCAGTATCTGAATATTATTTTTGACAGATTTGAAATCATCTTTAATGACTTCTTTTTCTTTGTTGCATTCCTGAACAACATGCATGACTTGCTGCACGAGTTCCGACAATTGATTTTGCAATAAGTCGGAGTTCGCATCCACCATTACCACTTCTCCCTGTCCTTCTACTGTTTCCCATGGCTCTTTGTGCGACATTAGAAGCAAGTACTCTGTTCGAGCTTCTTCTAATCGGTTCTGGTCATTCTGAACCCATACTAGCACTTCCCGAGGGGCCGGGCACTGGGGTTTCTCGACCCTCGAACTCACTGGTAACAGTGCCATGCTTGAGTACGTCAACCTTCTCCTTGGGATTGTCATCTCTTAAAACTCTTCCGTGATCTGGTAATCCGTAAAAGGATGATGAAGGGTAGGACGGAGGTACTGGGATATCCACAGTAGTTGCTTCTCTGTGTGGACAATCCGGTGTTGGACAATGTTTAACGCAATATCTTTCCAGTATGTAGGAGTTTCTATTAGCAATTCTGCCTATGTGTTTTTAGTTGTAACACTCTGACAAAAAATCGCAACATTGACAGTATACCGCTGGATTGATTATTTCAATATGGTATAGCTGACAGTGTGCGCAAAAACAATGTTGTCTTCTGCAATGTTTTGGACAAGTCCTATGTCCTAAATAAATGCAGCAGAAATTATCTTCACAATCCTTGCACTCAGAACTCATGTATAACAATTGTCTGAGGTCCCAGTGTAAGAATAAGATATAAGTGTGGGTTGTTTGGTAGTTGATACAGGTATGCTCCTGTATTATAAAATATTTTGTATATCCGTAACGGTTTCTCAGTTATCAATCCTTGTCTTCAGATACAGCATAGAGTACTCAAAATATTATACTGTTACGGGGGTTCTTAATCCCAATAATCAATACAACATTTATTGAATTAAGTACAACCGCCTAGCTAAGAGACTCTTTCTTTCCTCGTCTTGTCCTAAGACTCAACCTCTTGACTTTTTTTTCAAGGGCGCGCGGGTCGATCACAGACCGATTCCCAGCAGCTTCATCGTAGCCAAAAACTATGCCTCTCCGGGAAAGAATGAATCTTTGGAAAATTGTTCGACGGGTAATATCCCTGGAGACATGTACTGATGAACAGGTTAACCAATACCAATAGAAATGACAAAAAGCCGAACCAGTTGAGATATGTGGGTTAAAGCTTCCTTGCCCAGTTCAACAATAAGATCTCAGAAATGTTCGATGTTCTTCTGGTGTGCGTACTGTGATTGTGTCAACCTGTGTCCAGGAATATTATGCGAAATCACATAGGTGGATAATAGAAGTAAATTTGAAAGTATTTTAATAGATAGAATTCTTAATAATATTTTAAGATCTTCTTCGGTGTTCTGGATGTTGACTGTGGATTGCTGCTTGAGCTTGTTCTTCTCATTGCCGGAACAATGCCATCTCTTTATAGTCATCTTGGAGGGTTTGTACACCCCTACTTTGACCCTATGACTAGAAAGCTCATGATAGCGTTTTCGCCGTCGCATCATGCAACTAAGCATGCACCAGGTGATAAGGTGCCACGCATCCCAATAGGTTATCGTGTTCATGCAATGTGGTTTCAAAGCATTTTGCTCCTGATAAGAATCAGGCCATCCATTGCATGAAATCATGTCAGACAGTGTGTCTGATGAAACTTGAACTTAGACATCTTACTACCCATTTGTGACAGTAGTTGGAATGTCTGCCAACAAATTTGTTGGCAGCGCTTATCGCAAATTGATGGCTCACCTTAAAGGCTATTTGCCTTGCGTTATGGATTTGATCGGTGACCAACCAATACTATGCAAATGTAAAATCTGACGTGGTAGCTCGTATCGAATACCAGTCTGACATTGGAATGCGTACTAACTCAAACCAATGAGCAGGGTTGCTTCAAGCCTCATATCTTTAGCCAACATTATAATTCCCTCATTCATATCATGCTCAGGCCGAGACTGTTCTCTTTGGCCGGAGAGTACCCTGGTTGTTCGTATCGCCCAAGACAATAAGCCAGAAGTCCTGTGTACTTGCATCTTGACTATTGACTGCTGTGTTTGTGTGTCAGAGTAATCTCCTGTCCAATCAAACAAATCCCGCTAGTTTCTAGGAACTGAATGTGGTCGAAAACGATGCGCTCAGCAGATATAATATCTTTCGATCTGGCAGCATTGTTGCGTCATCAGACAAGGATTACCATAGTATGTATCCTTTCAATGATTCCGCTAAGTAACAAGACTTATTCAATCAACATGCCAGTCTTATGTATACCTGCTAAAGGACATAAGACTGGCTTACTTGCAATGTCAAGAATAGGTGTTAGGCATATCACGTGACTAGACTGAGAGTAACTCTGTGATATGTATTCCTTGACCATGGCAAGTACTATTATCGCTGCTAAGAGAGAACCCTGAACATTTATAACCGGGATTCGAAGCTCAGTCCCTGATCTTATACCCAACTGGTAACTACAGACAATGGTTCGACGAGCTCCATCTGCCAATCACCCTTGAATAGTACTAATCTTTAGTCTTAACTATGTATATTTTTGGGGATTAGTATGATCATAAGTCCAATCGAGGAGCAGAAAACAGAATAAATACTTACCGCTTCTCGAGTTTGCGGATTGATTTTAAGAGATGGACCACTGGGCAATCGACACACAGATGGTGAATCTATGGGAGCACCTGCTAATTCCCGCTGACTATCCTGGGCTTCAATGGGTACTTTCCAAGCTTTGTCAACCATCGAGTACTTCTCATTGGAAATGATTGGCCAGGGAGTCTTTGTGAACACGATTGCCTCCATGAATTGTTTCGGTACCTTAATGGTAGCCTTTTGGTATTGGGGAATGTTGTGATCTCCACCGGTCTTTGGTTGAGGAAAATTCTGGTCTCCACCAGACTTTGGAAGTGGGAGCACCTGGGCGGGAACAACGTTAGACTCGTGTAATATGTTGATGGTTGACTTTTGGCATTTGAGCAATGGTGGTGCTATGGCCCCGGCCGGATGTCGCAGATTTGGAACTGAAGTACGTGAAACGAATGTATCGGCGCTGCTCCTTTTGTTTGCAGTGGAACCGTTGTAGTTCGTATTCTCTTACCACGGCGCACCTGTTCTAGATGTAGGACCTCCTGCTGGTTGTCCAAATCGTCTTCTTCAATATCCAACAACAATGTGGACTCTGCAGGGTCTTCACCATCGCCATCGCTGATCTCCTGATCGGTATCATCATCGTCCTGCTTTCTAAGAATTAGAGTGCGGACATAACCTATCTCCAACATTATACTCGAAGATTGGGTTGGAAGTTCAAACATTTGATCGGCAATGAAGATTGGCTGTCTTCTTGAATGCACATTCAAGTGCTCTCTCAAGGTGTGCTTCTCGATTCATCAGTGAATAGTGATTCCTCACCTGACTGGCCATAGGTTCCATGTTGATGAAGTGAAGTTGGGGAATGTAGACAGAAGTATATAAGGGGAAATATAGTTTGAAGTTTAATAGAACAACAGGAAAATAGGGCAACAATGTAGCACTTGGTCGTGGAGGACGCAATTCGAGGCATGCCTGGAGAAAGTGACACTCGGCCGAGGAGGATGCAAATCAAGGTGTCCCTGGAAAGAGTCCAGAAGACAGGTCGGTGGTTCATATTTATACTGTCGATTCTAGTTCTTGGTTGAGATTTGGGAAGCATCAGGTGCACTGGATTGTGTGGATTCTTCATGCACCCAATTCCCAAATGTTAGCACTCATATCCAAGTACTCTATTGCTGCAAGAATTGGAGGTTGGTTCAAGCCAACATACCTAGAATTGAGCCAGACGCACCTGAAGATCTCGACACACCTGAAGATCTCGAGACATTAACATGGTTGTATCACATCAGCAAAAAATAATTCCGTCCGGGCGGAATGGCTCCGTCAGAGTGGACGCGCTCCGTCAGAGTAGTCAGAGACATCCCGGTGGCGGCTTACTCCGTGCCCGGCATCAATACCACACGTCGCGTTGCGTAACACCCTCCCATCGCACTTTCACCGTTTCATCTCGCGCTGTCGGTCTCTTATTTTAAACGAACACTCTGGCATTGAAGGCCAACTGTGATGATACGTCGGAATGGGTTCATTGTGCACGCGGTTGCATCGGGATTGCAATGCGATGGGTGACGCTGCAATAATCTCTCCTCGTGTTCCTTCTGCCTGCATGCAAAATGCAATTCTCTCTTTACTAATTATGCACATCATTCCAAGTTGCCAGATCTATGTGGCTATTGACAATCCATTGCTCATTCCGTCCGTCTCCTGTCTTACTACTAGTAGCTATCTCTGGAATTACGTGCGCGCAGCTGACGATGTTTCCCACGCTGAAAACTTGCTAAGTGACTCCTGCCAGTGCTTTTCTCACTTGAACAAATTTCGAGACGGGATCCAAGTTACCCGAGTTATCAGGTATTCTGGTGAGCGCCACGGCTAACCAGTACTCAACGAAAGCTCCATCCTCGTTGAGGAGCTTGATTTTGAATCGTTGTTGCAGTTGCCATGGGAGACGACCATTCAGCACACCATAACATCTCCCTGGGCGCTGCTTTACCCACACCCAGTCGTTCCATCGGTCCCCTCCACGCCAGCTCTGGCTTCCTGTGCATCGACAAATCTGAGATATGTCTTCACCTTCTAAACCCTCAACTTGAACCTTAATACCGTGGTAAATACAGAGCTCCATTGCGTGCAGTTGTTCATCCGATATAGACATCTTCTTACCACACTTATGCTTGAGAAACTCCCGCGTGCCGTTGTATATTGTCACGCGGTGCATTGGGTCTTGCGTATTGTTGAGTAATGCTCTGAAGTCTTTGATCATAGCATCAGGATGCTTTCCATTACGGCGGATTTGGGGTCCCATGAATTTGGGCTTCGCATATGACTGGGAGCACAGGGGGGCAGCCAGATCAGCGCCGGAAGGGAGGACTTTGCAGGTGGCAGCGCCGTTCTCTTGACGCTGAGCGAGGGCTTGGAGATTGAGCTCTCTGATTTCGAAGCAGAGAATGTGATGCTGAAAGGTGATTACTCACAGCAGGTAGTTGAGATTGTGATTGGAGGCATTCCAACTGTCCTTGAGATTCATTGTATGTGCTTGTTCATGTCTTTCAGCAGAATACTGTTGCAAGGCTCCGTATCAACGAATCTGTTCGATCATGTGAGACATCAAGTGGATCTTCCGAAAGTTGAAGTTGGCATCTAACTCCTTGAAAACATCTATCTCGGGGCTGATATAATCCCGCCAAGGGTTCGTTTCGTGCCGCTTCTTGGACGGTGTCCAAGTTTCAGCATTTGTTTCCTGGTCTACCTTCCGCTTCTTCACGAGCTCCGTTGTCAGGGCATTGTCTTTGGCCTTCACCTTTGTGCCGGCTCACCCGAGTAAGAAAACATCTTTGAAGGTGTGAAAACGACGCAAGGCGTCTTCCATGTAGCTCAATGTTGCATCATCGTGAGAGTTATATCGAGCATACATATAGAATTCTAACAATGCCCATGTGCACTCAATTGCGCAATTGAATATGGGACGCTGCGCGGGGCTTCCTCCTCGTAGAGACTGGGTTACCACTCCAAGCAGTTACCGGCTCATTTCCTTCATCTCCTTCCCATTCCATTGAGAAACTTCCTCATATGACTTAGTTTTTGGTGTGAGGTCATGGTAAGCAGGCACGGATAACCATATTGCATTGTACTTGTCGAGCCGTTCGTGCGTCTTCATGAAGTGGAAAATCCACTACTGGAGGTGATCAAGCATGCCGATCTGAATTCTATGGAGGAGGTCGGGCTTCAGGAGGTCGCTCACGATACAGGGAATATGTCGAAACACATTGAATCCTCGGTGAACATGGCACGATGAGAGTACCGCATCAGCTGCCTTTGTGTTTGCATCACTGGGTGTTTGATATAGGTTGTGATCCCGCCGGGGGTGTTGCTTGTCAGGAGGGACATAATCTCCAAGGTTGTTCTTTGGACACTTGCACCAAAAACAAACATGTCGCTCAAGATGATGTAGGTTGCTATACTCAGGGCAATCTGCAAGCCATGCTGCTAAAACCAGTTTGCAACGCCTGAAGTTGCCATCTGCACAGAGAATGTTGTAATACCCGCTCTCGGCGCAGGGATTTTGTTTAATGGTGAGAGGCTGGAGTACCTGCTGGAGTACCTCGTTCAGCACCTCTCAGTTTGTATGCCGCTGCTCATCCAGCCACTTCGGAGGAATATTGTAGTTCTTGATTGGAATCGGCAGGAGAGCGACCATTACGACACTGTGCATTGAGGGCATCTGGCGGAGCTTCGAAGATAGATTGCCAATTGTCATATATACAGGCCACTCTTTCTTGTCGCCTGCAAAATTCGAGAGATGCGTTCTGTCGGACATGAGGATCAAGGGAACCAGTGTATCCCCCACTCTGAGCATTGACTGAACGTCGGTTAGCACGTCATCATGCTCGGGTATCTCTCCTTACGTGTGTCTCCCACCACCAGTCGGCAGTGTGCACTTTGGTGTCGAGGCATTTTGGAGGTGTATCGCTGTTAATGCAACGCCAAGGGGCGTAGATAAGATGCTCGGCATACGCTGGCTGCCGCATCAACCATCTCATGCTTTTGATCATATCTCGACTCCAGTATTTGATAGGGTGTTGGTGATTGTCATTCCATTTCATATCCTCGAGAGTGTGTAGTTCCCACTCCCCGAAAGCCAGATCATCTGGCATGCTAGCCACGAGCTTCAGGATGCCATCCCCGTTTTTGAAGCTTGGGAAATGCAAAGCGGTGTTTTCTTCCTTCAGCATGTTGTCATAGTACGTTGTCATGCCCTTCTTCTTGATCCCACACTGGATAGATTTGTACTCTTCACGCGTCGCAAACAGATAGTAGGGATTGTTTCGAAGGTTCGTCTCAAGGAAACCCTGAGCGTCGCGTTCACATGGCTCAGCAATGTAATCGCTCAGCGGAGCACCGGCGCCGGGGTATGTTTCCCTCCGCGGCAGACGAGATGGCGGTGGTTGAGACTCCTAGTCTGCGATATGTTCAAGGTGTTCGAGGTAGGGAAACACATCCAAGTCTTCGCCTAAATCCTTGTTAGGGTTGAATTCATGACACTGCGCTGGTTCAACGTGTCGGGGCGCGCTGCGAACTGTCACAATCTTCTGGCGTGCAACTTAAAGGTGTTCAGGATGGTGTAATTTGATATGTTTAAGTCGCCAGCTGTCTGAGGTGAACTTCTTTCAGCATGAAAATTAGGGGCAACGGAAAGGGGTCTTCTCTGCCATAGTCGATGACATGCAAGGAGTGGAGTATTCACTGTAGAAAGGGACGAAAGTTGGTGCTGGGCCTGAGCAGTCTGGTGTGGGTATAAGCTCACAATACTTGAGAGAATTATTGAGCCTCAACACCATCACAAGGAGGTTTCTTACACGCCAGGAGTTGCAAAAACACTGCATGCGCGATGTCCCATAATACTATGAATAAATAAAAAATAAACCCTGAGCAATCCAAAAACCTCGCGACGCATGTAATGATCGATGCCTAAGATAAATAGATCAGAACAAAGCAAAGGAACAAGCCCACAACACTAACCCAAACGAACAAAACACCTCCACGCGTGCCTTAATCAGTGCCTGAGATGAATAGATTGCAACAAAGTAAACTCACAAGACAAGAACCTGACCATAAGCCGAACGCATGCCTCCTCTGCAACCCGAGGACTAGTTTACTCCTCGCCTACTGAGCCATCCGGGCGCGCGGCAGGGAGAGGGTCATCAGGGGGAGGGTCATCGGGGAGAGGGTCATCGGGGAGAGGGTCATCCTGGAGAGGGTCATCGGGGAGAATGTCGTCACCTGACGATTCAATCAGCAGCTGCTAATCCACATCCACATCCGAGGTGTTTTTGGCTGCCTCAGCTTCTCGCAGAGTTGGCGCTGCTGGGTCAGGTTTTTGCGGCGTCACAAGCCCCAAAAACTCCAGCCAACTGAGGGTATGAGTCTCCGGAGTTCGTGGTCGTGGGCAAGGCTCCGGGGTTGGTGGCCGTGGGGCAGGCGCTGGAGGTTGTGGCCGTGGGGTATGCTCACGCATCTTCTGCCCTTGGGCAGGTCGCACGGTTGGCTGATCATCTACCATGGTATCAGCATCGTCCGCTGATGTATTTACCATCTCTTCCTGGCCAATCATCTGAGGTTCTTGCCATTATTCTCATCCTCATCCTCATCCTCCTCCTCATCCTCATCCACCACCTCCTCCTCCTTCTTATCTTCCTCCTCTTCATCGGCCTCATCTGCCTCATCTTCACCATCCCTTTCCATATCCACATCGCCGTCTTGATCAATGCCGTCCGGTGCGTCCACATCATCCTGCATCTGCATATCCACATCCGAATCACGTTCTGAGTCATATTCGCCGTCCGACTTGGTAGAGTCGGTATCATCATCTGAGGAAATTGACACGGCGGGCGATGCTTCCGGCTCTAAATATACCTGCTCTAGTTAGCCCTCTGTGTCCAAGTCTGCTGCTGACATTTCCTTCTGCAACTGCAAAGCAACGGCACGAGAGATATCATCTCCCTCTGGGGTGTGTTTAACAATACCTTTCCCTTTACTGTTTCCCTTCCCCTTCCCCTTCCTTTTCCCCTTCCCGTCCTGAGTCGCCTTCCCTTTCCCCTTCCCATCCTTTGTTCCCTTCCCTTTCCCAGTCTCTTTCTCACCGCTCTGCGTGTCCTCCTCACCCTCGGCATTGTCATTGTCATTGCCATCGCTGGGACGGCTCCATCCACCGCTCGGCACTCCACGATCGACCCAGTTGTTATCATCATCATTCTCGTCGATTATCTCATCCCAATTCAGTGGTCTAACGGCCAGGAAGTCGTCTGGTTTGTACTGCTGGCAGCTTGGTGGCTCAATGTTTGCCCTGAGATCATCGCTGCCGTACCAGGAGACACACTCAATGGTGCGTTTGTTACGGGGGTTCTTAATCCCAATAATCAATACAATATTTATTCAATTAAGTACAGCCGCCTATCAAAGCTTCTCTTTCTCTCCTCGTCGTATGCTGAAACTCAACCTCTCGCACCTGTGTTGCGAGAGCTACCAACCTAAAACGGTGCCACAGACCATCTCCCCTATAAATGTAAATCACTCCTCTCCGTCGAACAATCACTCCTCCGAAAACTCGTCGAACAGTAACGCTCCGGTGTTCAAGTATATCAACACCTGGTAATCAATACCTTCCAGTTCGCAAAAATGGAACACCACTCGGTAGGTGTGGGTTGAATGGCAATCTTGCAAACTGACGAGAAGATTGCCGAAACTCTCTACAATCCGTTGCAGTGCGTACTCGGATTGTGTGTACCTGTGTCCAGGCATATAACGGATAATCTCGAAGGTGAATTAGGGAAGTCATTGTAAAGGTTTCAATTGGATAATAGATAGAATTCTAAATGATATTGTAAGATCGTCTTCGATGCTCTGTGTTGAATGTTTCTTGCTGCTTGACCCTTTCTTCGTTCGCGACAATGCTGTCTCTTTATAGCAACATCCCAGGCCCCCACGCCTAGCTGCTATAACTACGATTATTCCCTTATTCTATGTTCATGCAATGTGGTTTGAAAGCATTACGCTCCTGACAATCAGGCTATCCATCGCACTCAAAGACAGACTTAATTTAGACTCCGCGCAATCATATGATTGGTAGTTAGAACTTCCACCAACCAAGTTGGTAAAGCTTATCGCCTCCGAAATCCCTCATACACATGAGTAGTTTAATTGCGTCATAGATTTAATCGGCGACCAACCGATACTATGCCAACGTAGATTGCTGACGCGTAAGCTCGTATCCGATACGAGATTACATTGCGATCCAGACTAATCGACTCAATGAGTAGTGTTCGCTCTAGGCTCTAAGCTTACCTCATCAATCCCTCAGTTACGTCATGCTAAGGTCGAGACTGTTCTCCGACCGGAACGTGCTCCACCGTATTCTAGCCCATTACGGGCCGGGGTAAAGAGTCCTCATACTCGCATATTGACTATCAACTGCTGTGTGTAATAATCACGCATGCCCCGCATAGTATCCAGGCATGAACAATGTACCCATACTCTGCGCGACTAATATGAACTCCCGCTAAAGAGCATATTACTGACCACTTGAATAATACATGCATACCAGGTGTTATGCATATCGTAGATATGTATGCATCTTGTAATCGTAATCAAGTATCATTATCGCAACTAGGAGCTAAACCCTAACAGCATTTAGCCTTCCCCGAGCTGGTTGTCAGCGGATTGGAGCAATCGACTTGATCCCCGAAGGCAGCGCGGTTGTCCCACATCCAATTGTTCATTTGGTCGCGGGTTTTGTCAAACATTTGCCCCATATATGAGCGGAAGGCAGCCCACCACTCCCGAAAAGGCGAACTCCTGCTCCAGTGGTGTGGCCACATCAGCTGGAATTGTGAACAGTGGCGAGTCGTGACTGGATCAAGAAAGATTATATCATGAAAGAGGTCCCATGCCCTTTCATCCTTGACGCTGCAAACATTGTATATCCGTATGAGTCCACAGATGTGTTCCGAGATGAATCCCTTTTTTCAATCACGGTCCAACGACAGGCGTCGATTTAAACCCGATGTCGGCATCTTTGCCCTATCCTTCCCCTTTCTTTTGCTGCTGCCCTTTGGTGCCATTGCTGTGAGTTGAAAATAAATCTACATCCGAAACATTAGCATTATAATACAGTTGCATGTAGCGGAAGGAAGCCCAGAGGGAAAGTGAGGGAAAGTACAAAGTTGTGTAGGTTATCGGGTGTGTTTTGGAACGAGAGGCGTTGTTTTGTGCAAGTCACGTGATGTCGAGATCAGGATGCTGTCGGTGGGTATAATACGGGAGGAAAAGAGAAAGGAGGTGTAGGCAGGAAGAAGGGATATATATACTCAACTTCCGGCGATTTCTTGGTTCAACTTGTGAGTTTTGTTGGTTAACAAACACAAAACGGCCCAGCCTTCAGCTTTCAAAACCACCAGGCACCTCATGAATGACAAGCCTCAAGACAAAATTTTGTACTCGCGGCGAGGACAGTATACGACGCCGGGCGTTGCTTTTGCATCACTTATCATTTTTGCTGCTCAGATCTCGTGCATCTCGGAGCAAACTGAGTAGTTCCCAGGTTGTCCCAACTGTGCAAGCATCCAACATGGCTACCAACACCTAGCAGTGGAAAAAGCACATGCAACTGATGTCATAGGATAGAGAATACTTCATTGTTTGCTTTGCGATGCTTTTAGCTCTGCCAAAGGGAGATTTTCATCGGGAAGCTGAAGATATACACAATCGATGGTTCGAAGTATTGTGCCAAGAACGACTGCAATACTATCAGAATTGCGCCAAGAAAGCATAAAGACCCTTCAAGCGGTGCAAATAGACCTTCAGACGTTGCTGTAACAGTGAATATCAATGCTGAGTTTAATCTGAGTTTAATCTGATGCCAGTTAACCCAATAATTGAATGCTTTTCAAGGGACCTCGTCCCTGAGTATCGTCACGGGCGATAGAGATTTAGAGTCTAGCGCGGTATAGACTGCGCCTCCCTGTTTTGTCGAATCCGTCCCTGGTCGCTCAAACAGGAGTCTACCTTGCCTGCCGTTGCATATGCATGCAGAGGAAATCAGTCCTACATTCTCAACGTCGAACATCTATACTGGACAATGCCTTCCCAAAGCCCTCACCCTGGTACACCTCCGGTCGTACAAATTGTTCAGAAACAACAAAAGCGTAGGCCTTCGGGGAATTCTCAGCTTCCCCCTGCTAAGAGACGCGTTTCCGCACCAGCTGGCGAGAGGTATTCCTCTCAATGAGGGAGTTCCATAGCCTCTACAATCCCTGGTCAGAACTCCACCCCCTCATTTTCGCTGAACAATTCTGGCGTGGCAGATATCACTCAACGCATGACTTCCACCCCGTCCGCTACACAGTGACGGTCAATGATTACACCAACCGCCACGCCAGGTACAAGCAGTTGTAGCACACCAGCACCCGGAGGAACCTCACAGACAGACTCAACGTGTTGCATTGTATCCAGCCTCGCATCCGGCATTGCTAGCACTCCCACTCCTCTCCATGGTCATGAAAACCTGCCTACCCCCATCCCTAATCCAGAAGCACGTGCGACCATTACAAATCCACTGAGAACGCGAGCTACAAAATGGAACGAGAGACAGAGGCAGTGGCAATTGCAACCGCAGGCGGTGTCTACACCTCAATCAGTGGTCTCCGGCAGTTGCAGCATTCATCGATTTGGTCACTCAGACATGACGCGTCTTGTATTTGCAACGGGCAGACTCATGGAGCTCTATTTGTGGAACAGATGGCCGTTAGTGAGTGCAAGCGACTTGGAGATGGTAAGTTATGCAACGCAATGCGCTGCGAAAGCATTAGCTGAAGCCCCACACTGGCAGATAATTGAGAGCATCAGCAAAATGTATTTTAGTCTCTGGAAGACTCCAGGAGTGTCTGAGAGGATGTGGAGTGTAAACTTAGAAGCATCTATTTCAGGGGAGTATCAGACCCTAGGAAGGGATTCCGGCAGGCCTTCAGAGTAACTGGGATATCTGACGACCGGTACAGGAGTACCTGGGATCTCTGATGACTGAAACAGAAGTACGATGGGAGTGATTGTGATAAGTTTGGAAGCACGTCAGAGCGCCGGGGGGAACGTTGGGTGCACCTGAGAGTGTTGCCGAACCAACGCGGGAATCACAAACAAACTTTGAGAGATGGCTGGGTTTTGTATGGATATTTATTCAGAGGACCGCAGAGGTTATCTGAGACTCTTCGGATGTTCATGAGCAATCGACTTCCCTCAACAGCGAATATGATGCATGGATTATTGTTCATTATCACTTCTGAATCATACTTGCCGTCATCTTCTTAAACATTGTATTTTGTGCCTCGCTACATTAAGGAAACGAAAGAAAAAGGAGAGAGATTCAAACATAAACCCAGGTACACCGAAACAATAACCCAACTAAGCGATTGAAAAATATCAATCAAACATGGTGTCGATGTCATCCACTCCATCTCCCATCTCATCAGGGCCAACAACAGCAGGAACACACAATTCATCAATGGCACAAAGAAGCTGGAGGCGCTCCTTGTATTTGCTGATTGTTCGTTGCTGGCGAGTGGATGAAATGGAATTCCAATGTTGTTTGGCTCAATTTGTGATTTCTAACACAGGTGTAATGAGATGTTAGCTAGCTGCGAACCTAAATGGGGGTATGAGAGGCAATATGATACATTCGGATGAAAAATGGGAACAACTGGCAGGGGAAAAGAGGAGCGCCAGATGGGGAGTGATGTGTGGAAAAGAGGAGTACCACAAATGGTGGTGGAGAAGCGCGGAATGAAAAAGAAGAGCGTCAAGTATAAGCTGAGGAGCGCTGAAAGAGGAGGGTGTAGGAGTGCGGAATGGAATTGAGGAGCGCCGAAAGAGGGTGGGTTTAGGAGTGCGGAAAGAAATAGAGGAGAGCCAATCCAGGCAGAGCAGAGCACCGATGGGATTGAGGAGTGCTTATCCCAGAGAAGGAGCGCCGGAAAGGGGTGGGGTATGAAGTGTGGAATGCATCATAGGAGCACCAGTGGGAATTGAAGCGCTCCCATCCCGGGCTGAGGAGCGCGGATAGGGGGGTCTAGAGTGCGGAATGGGATAGGGGAGCGCTGAGAGGAGGAATTGATTGCGGAATGAAATAGAAGAGGTTCAATCTAGGCTGAGGAGCTCCGACGTGGATTGAGGAGCGCCTATTGTAGTGGAGTTCCGCTGCAGGGGGGGGGTGGGGTGTGATGCAGCCGCTGATATGTGATTGATTGTGTAGTAGCTTCAAGAGTAAAATTGATCACACGGGATGGGCCAAATGTACCTCGATATTCATCTTGCAAAAACATAACCGTGGCCTTCTTTCCACTGGCGTATTCAGACAGCACACAATGAATAGCTGCAGCTGCCAGCGCTGAAGTCTGAGGAGCAAGAGGTTGGAAATACTGGGATGTTGTTGGCTGGTGCCCCAAGCTATTGGCGGTGAAGAAAAATTGGTGGTAAATGAGATCAAGCACTTCCATTCGCATGAACCATGACTTCTTATCATCGACGACCTTGGAGAGGTAAGCTTTATCAAAGAAGAGCTTCTTAACCTTGATCCGAACCGCAGTCTCAGAGCCCACACCCAGCGGGTAACTTCGGACAACAGTTCGATGTGCCCCATCTGCCAACCTTCCTCCAATGGTACTAATCTTCAGTTTCAACTATGTATATTTTCGGGGGTAGTCAATATCCGTAAGTCCGATAGAGGAGCATCAAACAGAATGCAAGACTTACAGCTTCTCGTGTTTGTGGATCTATTTTGAGAGATGGACCACCGGGCAATTGACGCACAGATGGTGTACCTACCGGTGCACCTGCTAATGCCCGCTGACGATCCTGGGCTTCAATCGCTAGTTTCCAAGCCTCTTCAACCATCGAGTACTTGTCATCGGATATTATTGGCCAAGGGTTCTTTGTGACTACAATTGCTTCCATGAACCTTTTCACTACCTCAAAAGTGCCCTTTTGGTGTTGGGGAACGTTCTGATCACTACTGGCTTTGGGTTGTGGAATATTCTGGTCTCCACTAGACTTGTTGGGAAGCACCAGTGCCCGGGCAGATGGTGCACGGTCAGACTTGGATAATTTGTTGAGGAGGGAAGACTTCTGGCGTTTGAGCAGTGGTGGTGCCATTGCCGCAGGTAGATTTGGGGAATTTGGAAGTGGAGGGCGTGCAATGACAGTATCGGCATGGCTCCGTTTCTTTGGCAGTGGAACCCTTGTAGTGTGCAATGACTTGTCCCGGCACGCCTGACCTAGATGAAGGACCTCCTGTTGATGATCCAAATCATCATCTTCAATGTCGGATCATAAGGTAGACAATCCAGTGTCCTCACGGTCGTTATCGTCAATCTCCTGCTTGGTCTCATCATCCTGATATATTAATGAAATCAGTGTTAGGGGCCTAACCTAACAGCGGTAATGATACAATGTGGATTGGTTAGCAGGTACTAAATTGCATAACACCTACCTGTGAGAGCAACACGTTGTTTGTCAGTCAGGTGATCTTTAGCAGGATTACACGTGAGCTGCGTGTCGATCGATTAGTGACGAGTAAGACTCGCACTAGCAGATTCAACTATGATGACGCAACTATGTCGCCATTACTGGGAAGTGAAAACCCTTCAGCAGTGTGCATAGTTATTGGCCACATTTACTATAACTATCTAGCGGGACAACATACAGTTAAGTTGCAAACATGCAGAATTACATATGCAGCAGATGATAAGCAATATGCGAGTATGTAGGGATTTACAGGCCTTGTCGCTCAGCGACAGGGATCAATCCTGTAACGCTCCTCGGTCTATGGACGTGCCGAGACCTCAGCATGCTGTATCTGAGGGATTAATGACATGGGCTGAAGATAAGAGGCCAGAAGCAACCCTGCTCATTGGTTTGAGTTAGTATGCATTGCAACATCATAGTGATGTGTCACAATCTGCGTTGGCAGAGTATCGGTTGGTCGCTGATTAAAAGTCTCTGAACACATTGCCGAATAGCCAAATTTGAAGGCGAGGCATTTAATAACCCAGAGTTATTATGAATTGCGAAAAGCACTGATAACGCTATAAGCGGTCAGATGTTCCAACTACTGAATGAATCGGAACCAATATGTCCAAGTTGAAGAAATCATCTGATACGTTGTCCAATATGATTTAATATAATGGATGGCCTGATATCAATCAGGAGCGTAATGCTTTGAAACCACATTATATGAACACGATAACCTAAGGGAAGCTTGGCAATTTATTACCGGGCGCATTCGTAAGAATGTAAGTTGCGATCACAATAGAGCAATCATAAGAGCAAAGGAATCATAGCATGAAGAATGACTATAAAGAGATCACATTATCCCGGCAATGAAAGAACAAGCTCTAGAAGCACGAACAGTCAAAAACCTACCAGCGAAGAAGACCATAAAATATTATTGTGTGTTTTATGATACCTATATCTATTATATAAATTATTATTAGCTTAATGCGGCAGCCCCGCCCCTTTCTATGAGTATTACCTTTGAGAACGAAGCCGATATAATACTCTGGACTTTAGCGAAGCCATTAGTTACTTTCCAGGAACGACAATACCTTTTTGCAGCTCAGTGCATTTGGTGGATAGGTGCTTTACTTCAGTTGGATCCAGCATTGAGATATTTTATCGATAATCGAGAGTTCCCATCGAAAGCGATAGAAGTCAACTACGAACGAAGAGCTATATAACAAACTATTGGAAGAAATATCTCATCAACCCCTCGAGATATTCAAAGAGATTCGAAGATACACGAAAACACGGTACCTGTGGAAAGCCAGCATCAGGCTGATCCCTTACGACGAACTCGGAAAGGAAAAATCAATCCGTTACCTATGACAAAGAATCAACTTAAGTCGGAGAGGAAACAGCAGTTCATAATTGCAAAATTCATGAACAATAATTGTACTACCAATATTGTTTAACATCTCGGAAGGAAATAGACGAAGCAACCTCATGATACAAATCGAGAAACGAAAATACAGAATCGATTAGAGTTTATGTATTGCCAATATTGTTTGACAACTCGACACGATTTGGTCAACATTTATTTGGAGGCATCTGATACTACGATTACCATTTGTCTACTTTGCGTATACGATCTCTATAGATTACAATACAACTTTAATTGGAGATACACTTAGGAAAGATATAGTATCTACGGCCTTGCACCTAGTACTAGCTTGAGTATCCAAGAATACTCAGGTTAAGGATTGTTTTACAGGACGAAGCAACCCTGTAACAATCGGGTATATTAGTCATCCGCAATACGATGCACAAAGGCAGATAATTGCAAGGCAAACATTTGATGGACAATGAAGATTGGTTGCTTTCTTGAATGCGAGTGCTCTCTCTAGGCGTGCTTCTTGATTCTTCTGTGAATAGTGATTCCTCACCTGGCTGGGCGTAGGTTCCATTTGCTGTAATGAAGATCTAAAGTTGGAAAATGTGGGAGAGAGTGTGAAAACAGGAAATATAAGATTAAGTGCAATACAATAACGGGATAAATGGTGCAAGAATTAGCACATAGTCGAGGAGGATGCAATTCGAGGCATGCCTTGAAAGGGTTCTGGAGAGATGACTTCAATGGTATATACTTATATCAAGGATGGCAGTCCATGTTGCGATTTTGGATATTGTCAGGTGCGCCGGATTCGATGGATTCCTAATGCCGAATGTTAGCAACACCTATGAACAACACTCTGTACGGATGCAAGAATTGGAGGTTGGCTAAAGCCAACGCAGATGGAGAATAGAAACAAATGCACCGGAAGATAACTCGCGACATCAACCAACCCTTGGTGCTGGCCACAAACTGAGCACTGAGAACCTGAATGAAAACATGAACCCCTGCATATGACTCCTCTAAATGTAGTCATTGTGCGTGAAAGTTCGAGCATTTGCGGTGACCGCATAGCATAGAAATTGGTGCAGGATTGAGAATCTGCAGAACTTGATAGATTTGGTTGGGACCTTGTGAGTGACAGCTGAGTTGCAAGGGTTCATACTGGAGTTTGTTATTGAACGAGGAGAAATATGAATCTCCATATGTGGTATATCTGCCGGAAGGACACATGTATTTTCACGATATTCTATTGTATTATGATGTGCAGCTAAGTTAGCGGTTGATAAGGCAATATCGTAAGCATAACTTCCCTTTCATGTGTTCATCTGAGCCGTGTCTGCAGAATAGCCTTCACAACAATGTTGCAGTAGTTAATGGAAGAGGGAGAGAATTTGGTACACAAAGAAGAGATACAGGCATAGAGAAAGAATGGTAATGTACGATGGATGATTCAGGGGTAATCTTATTCATTCAAGCACTCATCAATGCCAAGATTGCTAACAAATGGGTCACAAATTCTCACTCACATTCTGATTTTGCGCCTAATATCTAGTAAATCGCACACTGGTAAATCACACATTCATTATGAATCTCACAACTACAATGTTGACTTAAAATAAATATTGTGGTTGAAAGCTATATTCTACAATGATATGAATGTATAGTGAGACGTCATGTCACGGTGGGCAGAGAAATGATGTTTGCATGCATGCGGTTCCGGGGAATTGAGGTGCACCGAAGTTGAAATGGTTATGCTTGGATTCAATGACTGAGGATTGCACGCTCGCCTGACTCTGACAGTTAATTGCACTCTTCGTAGCTGTCTTCTCATAACTGGAGCTTTCAAGATTCTCTCTCTTGGAGGTTCTCTCGATGGAATTTGGTCCACATAATCTATTTTCGGCTATGAGTTTTGGCGGCCCAAATATACATTTAGTCAGAATACAGTTAAGTCTTGATTCAAAGATCTGAGAACTTAGGCCTCTTTGAGTAAGTGCGGTACATGGGCGAGCGGGAGTTGCCGGCCATCTTGCAGAGTCGCTGAGCAGAATCAGTCTTTTGAGATTCTCGCTCCTAAGCTTCCACAGCTCTTTTGACAGAGCCTAAACTTGCAGAAGCTATTTCAGGATTTGGAAGCATTGGTCCAAACATACTACTTAGTCAATATCGAGTTAAATGGGGTTACTAATTGGCCAGGCTTGAGCATTTATGGTTTAGTTGCGCAGTGGCACCTTCCTCCAACAGACAGTTGACACGGAGCTGACAGTTCAAGGCCTGTTAGCGGTGGCCTTCAACATACTGATCAAGCATTGGTTCATATCTTAGCAGGCGCCGAGCGGGATGAGCCGCCTGCACCTAAAGGTGAAGTGTCATGATAGATTTGTGTGCACTGGGTCCACTAATTCAAAGTCGAAGTACATGCGCTTTGGTGGCTTATTTGTTGCTTTTGAGGCGTGCCTGGGCTGGAATGATAACATCCATAATGACTTGCAGCTTGTCAAAGTTGGCTTCATACATATCCAGGAAGCTCATTCTGGACAGGATTGAAGATCTCAGTTGTGAATGATGTTCAATCATAGGCCAGGAAAACCCTGGCAGCGAAAGCGGCATTTGAGCCAAGAAAGCCCGAGCTGTGTCTCAGCTTCCGCCTCTCTGGGATGCGGATCAGAGGTGTGCCAGATCTTCAATGATATGCCAGCAAAAGCTGCGGATTTGCCACGAAAAAGTGAGCCTATGTCTCATATTTTGACAGAAGTACTTAATATCGCCTAGTCTGCTTTGATTGCCAAATAGGATTGGCGAATATGCAGTGCTGGATCTGTCACAAAGATATGCCCAGGATTCTCCGGTGCACCGGATCTTCAACCTTAGGCCAGCAAATGCTGCGGCTATGCCACGAATATCCGGACACAGGGAATCAATATCACCTAGTCTGTTTCAATTGACAAATGAGATTGACAAATAAGCAGTGCATGATCACTGCTGATTTGCCTATCCCATTTGGCATAAAGACAGTCCAAGTGATATTGAGTACCTGTGTCAGGATATTCGTGGCATAGCCGCAGCATGTGCTGGCCTAAGGTTGAAGTTCCGGTGCACCTGAACTTCGATCATATGTGTGCAAAAGCTCCCGCTTTGCCACAAATAAGCGAGCCGTGTCTCATACTCAGATATAAGTACTTGAATATCACCTTGACTCTCTTATTGCGAAATGTGATTGGCAGATATGCAGTGCTCGATCTGTCATAACGAATCATATGACATTTGCCGAAGAGACTCCGGCGCACCTGACAGTGGATGAATCTTGCTTTTTCATTCGAAATACCGACGTCGCTTCAGGCTTCCGGTGCACCTCAAATTCGCAACTGACGATTGATCGAAGCCCTTTGCTGCATCATTCTCACAATCCGACTCATGCCCTTTATCATGCAATAGGTCAGCCGAAGGAACTTCTTATGTCGTGTATCAATTCACTTCATCTTACATGGTCATTAATAATAAACAAGAACGCCAATGAAATCCCACTCTAGCCATTTCTAATTCAAGATACAACAATTCCAACATCAGAACTTTGATTCACTTCAATATTGAAGAGAGAAAGATTCATCTCTCCAGTATAATGTCCCTTACAAACGACCTTTTTGACTATTTGTATCAGTTAAGAAGATTATGTGTTGCTTGAATGTCTAAAGAGGCATACCTTGATGAAGCGTCTGACACTGTAAGATTAATGGTTCATCGGACTGCAACGTGTCTCCATTCTCTGTCAGCCACTTCGTATGGTCCTCACCAGCCTCCAGAATCCGGTATGTCATCGACGACGTGATGTTAGGTCCACTCATCAAGCCATGCAGGACTCTCATTTGCGCAACTCCAGATTGTTGGTGGAGATCACTTGTGCAGTTATCGTAGCCACCAGGACCTGTATTCAGTAACCATGTGTGTGGTATTCAGTTATGCGCTAGCCGTACAACTCGTGCAAATGCCTGCCACTGCTCATTCAATACCCAAAATTTCTGAGTTATTACTGCATGATTTGCAGCTGTAAGATTTAGGCCTGTCCCGCCCACTTTGGGTGTGGTTATGAATCCAGAGGGATTTCAAGAATCATGGAATTTGAACTGCATTTCTGTGCGTTCATCATTGCCCATTTCGGCATACATGTGGAATATATCCACATTATCCGCAAAAAACTTTGTTAGCCACCACTTCAAATGAAGAACCTGGCCAGGAAGAGGACAAAATAGCACTGCCTGTTGTGGAGGAGGTGCACTGGGCAGTGCATTTTCGTTTCTCTGTTCTGGATGCAGAGTCTCTCCTGATGCATCATCTTGGTCAGGTTCGGGATACTCTGCAGGTTCCTTGACAACCATTGGCAAAAATGTCTCTATCAGCCTTCGGAAAATAGGAGATTCCACCCAAGTATCGAGTGGCCATTCATCGTGCCATTCTCCAGAAACATCGTTGCGATCCTCGGTTTCTCCCAACACTAACAAGAAACATGCTAGCTGCCATCTATGAACCCTCCATGCTCCAGAAGCACCCCGCAAAGTGTACCTCTCCACCAGGGTCTTCAGATGTGCTTGCTCTTCCTCAGTCCACTTGAAATCAATGAGGTGTGCTTTATCCTTTGGCATCCGGACGAGTGGTTTTCCATTGGCGAGTTTCGATTCTGACCACCGCCTGATCGTCCATGCCTTTGCAATCTGAATCATCCGGTGCGCCGGATCCTGTTGAGCTTCTTCATCTTTAGTCCGGATAGCATGCATCAAACTCTTCCCAGCGGAATACAATGCCTCAGCACCATGCTTTTCCATCACAGTATCATCCTCTGGATCTGCAGGCGCACCTGAAAACAGCCTCATGGTCTGAGAACACCAGTCATTGAGTGAATGGAATCCCGGTGTAGCTGTGACTTGAAGTTTGAATCCAATTTTCGCATTCATCGCAATTTGCCAGCCCACACTGTCCTTAGTCTTATACTGATGGGACCCATCAAAAATCCCAAAACTCCATGCCCAGTAGGAGAGTTGGCCGTTACTTGATGGTTTCGCTCCGGATGTTAAGGTATCATACGACACATGGTGGATATTCCATCGGTTTTCTGGCTAGTCAATACTGATGTTCAGATCCTCGTGGGTGAGATTCACATTTTCGGAGTGCAATAAGTTGACAAGGTTGAAACCGGTTCCATGTGTCAGCTTGTCAATAACACTTTTGAACGTCTCAGCCACTCCGGGCATTGTTACCACTGGGATTGGTTCAGGGGCTGAGATCAGTGCTGGATCCCCGTGGGGTGGTGTTGACTGGATCTCCAACAGGCGGCAGGGCACAGAATTCAATCTCTTGAGCGGATACCACTCCCGCTCTTCACCGACAATGCCGGGAAAGTCGTTGTGCGCCAATATCACCCACTCTTCAAGGGTATTCCCCCATAAAATGGACAGTGGCAACCCCATTACGACTTTCTCAGTCACCAATTTGCAAAGCATTGCCGCTGCAACCAAGGTGAAAGTCTTTCCAAGTCCCATTTCATCCGCCACCAGTGCTCCTGGCATATCAGCATCCCAAACCCATCTCCTCACGCTGAACCAGATGGCCCAAAGCTGGTGCGCAAAAAACTTAGTTCCGGGCAGGGTTGGAATTGAATACTTGCGGCCTGGAACACGGTCATCTGTTGATTGGCAAATAGGACGCACATTCAGCAACCTGACTGCTTCATCAAGACACTTGTGTTCAAATTGGTTGTTGATTGTGTTGAGAACCGTATTCAGTACTGAGCTTGTGTTTTCTGGATCGAGGACCTCCTCACCATCCTCCACTTGCTCCTGAACCTCCCTTGCACATTTGTCTGTGTTCTTTTCGTCCTCAATGATCTCTTTCAGTTGCTCAGATGTAAGCTGGGCAGATAAGCTCATATTCCGGCGTGCCTGAAATTCATCTCAATGTTAGGTATTTCACAGGGAAGTAACCATTTGAACGCATACATGTGGATGGAATATAGTCAATTCCATTCTTTCAATCAGAACTTACATTAATACAAGTATCATTCTCGTGCCCACCATCCTCCTCTCCCTTCTCTTCTCCCTCTCTTTCACACTCTTCAGAACCTTCCAAAGTCTATGTATAATAATTAGCAGTTTCTCACGTCTAGCCTTAACACAGCTAGCACGGATTACCTTTGTTGGCCTAATTCCGTGCTCGGCAATCTCCTTCCCTGTCGCTCTCATCATTTCTGCCCCAAACATCTTCACATTATGTCCAAGTTTCCACTTGAAAGCATTTGAAAGGCAACAGTTGTACGAAATCTGGCCATATATGGGGTCATTGATCATTTGCCCGTGTTTGTATATTCCCATATACTCTTCTTCCAATTCGTCCTGCTGCAACTTGGTGCACTTGAACATTGATGTGAGAATGTATGGCTCTTTCGGGCCGCCATGTTTGTCGATGAAATCAACCAACTCCTCCCAGTGCCTCACTTCTGTATACGAGGCTTGGAGTTGTTTGGGAGCTAGAACCATATCATTGCAATTCGACACCCAGTGAATCATAACCATGAACGTTGTATTTGGCAACTCTGGGAGGTTACTTTTCGCCTTGTTGCCGGGGCACTCTCCCAAATCCGTCACCGGTCGCTTGTTGGCTTGCCTTCCCTTTTTCCTCTCCTCCCAAATTTCACTTGCACATTTCTTTAAAAACATCTCCACCCACTGCTGGCGGATCCATTCAGCATTATCGAAATTAACCAACGGCAGCCAGTTCTCGAATGTCGCCAAAACATCTGCGACTGCCGTCTCCTAGTGCAGGGGTCCATCTGGAACTTGTTTCACTCAGTTCTGCCCCTGGATCATGGACCGATGCTTCTTCTCGAGAAACCCCGCCACCCATACTTTCTTCCACTTGTCGAATGCACTGTAGTTGGCCTGGCCCATCCTTTCGGCAGATTGCTTCAAGGAGAACTCCATTTGCTTCAGGCTAATTGGGGGTTTGCCTTCTACACCGCCCAAGTCCGACAAATCGTCGCTCTCATCAGCTGCATCGTATTCATTGTAGGACATCTCCGGCAATGGGGGCAAGTCTGCAATCCCTGCGATGTCTCGTTTCCGCGGTTCCGCTGGCGGCTGGAATCTTTTCATCGGGAGGCTTATGGGGTGTCACCCAGGTGCGCCAGAAGGATGTTGAGGTGGAGGAGTCGAGCTGGAAGATGTTGGCTGATTGAGTGGATGATTTCCCGGCGGTCCTGGAGGCACTCTCAGTGCATCTGGAGATGATGGCCTATGTCCTGGGAACTGCGGAGGGGGGAACATTCGAGACCCACCATAACCACCTTGGTGCAGGTCATATCCTTGCCACGGTGGCCCACAACTTGGATATTATTGGCTTGCGCTGCTGGTAGGTTGCGAACTGTGTGTCATGTTGAATGGAGACTGGTGATAAAACTGCAGAGCGCCTGGAAATGGCTGCTGTGAAGGAGGATAACCGTACCTTTGCAGCGGATGATATAGATTGGTGTGTTTCCTCAATTGACTGTCTTTGCGAGTGGCATGTCGTGAACATTTATCCGGTGATTCTGAATTGTTGTCACCGCGTTGTTGCGAGCCAAATTGGCCACCAGGTGGAGCCATATTCACTGTCTTCGGTGGAGATCCTTTCGTTGACATGCTATATTAAACACAGATAGTGGTAAACTACTATAGATGCGAGATGAGATATAGAATCGATCGGAGTATGGTTGAGTATATTGCAGGTAGCAGTGACCTTCGGCGGAATGAAGGGCTTCTTATATCCTATTCTGTTGTCACCATCTGTGGTGTTTCACTACACCTTTGATCCATGAAACCAACCCGGGCCTTGAGAAAAGAAACCTTAATCACACATATCCCGCCTTTCTTTGTTATATGCTCGTATTCATATACTAGCATATTGGATAGGTGCTCACCTTCATACGCATCGATGACTTTACAGTTCATAGAAGGGATATCATAACATATCTCCAGGAACCCAACAAGAACTATATCCAGTATGAAGGTTAGCGCGACTAGGGATATTACACATAAGTTGTGCGTGTACGACCTTGCAAACACATTCAATACGAGGCCTGTGAGTCGAGCAGCAACAGTGATTGCTTCCCATTGAGCTCCTTGCCTTTACATCTTAGTTCTCCTCATAATCCATGCTCCAGTCAAGGATTATTACTGAAGCAAACATCCTACCAGCCTTATCAATTCTCGATGATCAATTCCCAGACATCCAGCTAGCTAGGAAACTCACATATTCATTGTATTGTGACGATCTACCTTCATTATGAGCTGCTTGGAGGCTCGAGCGTAGGCATAACTCACAATGACGTAGTATAAGGCCCCATTGTGGTGATCACAGTGATGACAAAAGAAACCTCCCCCCCGCATTTGGTGGGGTGCGATGCAGCTGTGAATGAGTTATGCTAACCTGAGTTAGCTCTCTTTCAAACCAATATCTCTGAGGCTCTATATGACCCCCTGAAGCATCATCGAGATTCATCTGAATAGGTGTTCAGTGACCATTTCTCAAATATGGTTAACACTCACTGGAACCATGTCAAGTCCTGTGTATGCAAAAGGACATTATTCGACGAGAACCGACTCAAGGCTCACTATCAACAATATCTCCCAATATCGATAAATGAAGGGCTACTACCTGATCAGGCTTTACCACCTGCTGGCTAGGATTGACCCGAGCCATCATGGTTCGACTTCAGTCGGTGCACCTGAATGGCCATCGATGAGGTTAGTCAACTAATTCATCTACCCATAGACAATGTACCTGGTGCACCACCACCTGAAGATACTCCCGATGAAGAAACGATAGACCCCCAGAAGCCTGATCTGACTTGTACCCCTCATCCAACAAAGACGAGGGTTCATAGGCAGGTAGTAGGAGTGGAGAACGCGGGGGGGAAAGCATATGGCAAAGCAACTGGATTGTACAACAAGCATCGCAAGTACTCAGAACAATGGAATCCATGGCATCCTTTTCAGTCAGCACTTGACTGTCAACAGGCTCAATCATTTAGCCAGCAAACAAGATCGTGGATAGATCAACATCTGAGGCGTGGACTGGACAACTTCAACATCGAATCATTTCAATCAGCAGATGCTGTAAGAAAGCTCCTCTCTAGACTCAATTTCGGGCTCGGCAATGATAGTTGGATTGAAGATCATTCGCTCATCTTCCTTACATTATACTACAGGAATATTTGAAATGTATACAGTTCCGTTTGGAACATCTCCCAATTCAGGTGCACCTCAATTTTGAACCGGTGCGCCTTGCAGACTCGGAATGTCGCAGAATATACAGCGAGATGAACACAGGCGATTGGTGGTGGGATACGCAAGATCAGCTTCCTGCTGGAGTGACGATTCTGCCAGTCATCTGTGCATCCGACAAGACCCACTTGACCAATTTGTCGGGCGACCAGCATGCCTTGCCGCTGTATCTCACGATCAGTAATATTCGAAACGATATCCGCCGTACACCTCAAAAGTGTGCCTGCATTCTTGTTGGGCTGATCCCCAGTCCTCCGAAAGGTGCCAAAAATACTGACCAGGCATGGCATTCCACAGTTGGATCAGTGCTGTCCCCACTCCGGAATCTTGACATCACTGGCCCTGGCTTGAAATGGGATTGTGCTGATGGATTCCAGAGACAATGTTATCCTCTTTTGGCTGCCTGGGTCGGGGATTATCTGGAACAAGTCATGGTTGCTCAAGTCTCATCTGGCTCATGCCCGATGTGTGAAATTCTGAAAGATGCGCCGATGGGGCATCCAACTTTTCGACCACTTGATAACCCACCAGATCAGCATGTTCACATGGAGCTTCTAGACGAAACTAATATCGATGTTCTGCACACTTAGTGTTAGCAACGGTTCCGGGTTACCCGGCTTCGGTCCGGGTTGGATCTGGACCTGCAACCCCGGTCCGGGTTAGAAACCGCCAAGGAACCCGAACCGCGCTGGCTTGGCGGGGTTGTTACCCGGACCGGACATAAACCCGCGGTTTCTGGGCGGGTTGTACCCGGACTGCGGTTCCATTTTTACGGTTCCTACAACTTTAGCTCCAATTAAGTATTTGAGTTCTGATCGTATCATGACATGATCAGTACGTAGATTTTGCAGTTCTAGTCGCTCTTTCACCTCCCGCTTTCAGATTTGCGATCCGACTGATATTTGTTGTGTGGCTGTGAAATAAAGGCCGATTTTGCACGAAATTAGCGGGTTTTCGATCGCGACTCAACGAATATTAGTCGGATCACAAATCTGAAAGCGGGAGGAGAAAGGGCGGCTAGAACTGCACAATCTACATACTGATGATGTCACGATACGATCAGAACTCAAATACTTAATTGGAGGCAAAGTTGTGATGTTGAAATGCCGGGTTTTTGGTGGTAAAACCGGCCCAATTGCAACGGTCCGGGTTTTCGTGTGGTAAGAACCGTTGCTAACACTATGCACACTCTTGGTGTTCATCCAATCCGCAACCAGTTCTGGCAATACCCTCTCTGCAATGTCCATCGCCTTTGGCAGCCTGATGAATTGCATCAGCTGCTCCTGGGTTTAGTTAAAGACTTATTGCACTGGCTGCTCAAATACCTGAAAGCTAGAAATGTCAAGGATCAATTTGACAATTGATTCTCATCAGTACCACAATATCCAGGACTCCAGCGCTTCTCTAAACCATTCGATTCGATGAAAAGCAGCTCCTGGCGGGGAAAAGAAATCCGGGGCATGATCAGAACACTGGCAGTAAATTGCGCTCCAATTCTTGACTGCTCCCAGGATGTCTGGAAAACTGCGGCATAAACAGCCTCTGATGAAATGGTGATGGGAGCAGTGCGGGCATTATGTGAATTCTCTCTACTTGTCAGCCAACAAAATCACTCTGATCTATCCATCGCAGCACTAGATGATGCACTGAAGCGATTATACAAGAAGAAGGGTGTGTTTCGAGATCAGAAAATGTCGAAGTCTGCGTAGGCCAAGCTGGATGAACAATTGGTAAGAGAATTCCATCATTTACGAGAACAAAAGATTCATAAAATCTGTGCTGCAAAGGAGGTTCAGCTGTATGGGGCTGAAAAGGTTACTACATCAAAACGAAGGCATTTTCAGGTGCGCACGAATAGAGCCCGACAGGCGGCAACCATATGATCAGATGCAGATCGGCAGAGGGCAATCGAGCAATTGGAGCCCGAAATCCATCAGGTGACACCAGCTGAACCCAAGCTTTTCGATAAATTATTCCAACATCGTGAGCGACAATGATTGCAGGACGTCGGAACTAAGGCAACCGGTCCCAGAAGCATATTCGCCAAAAAACTTGCTGAAATGAAGACTACTGCAGAAGAAGAGGCTTACAGGGCGGTGAACATGACCGCCAACAAGAGTGTACAATTTCAGGTCTGTCAATCTGATGCTGAGATTGAAGCCACCACCGGGAGTATCGCTGATACAAACCGCGTTGTGAATCAGCTCGAGAGAGAGATTTATGGTATCACTTCGAATGACCAGATGCAGTCCACGAAGGAATTCTCCATCCGCTTGGTCAAATTTGAAGCTTGGTGGCAGGCAATCGGCGTTCAGGAGCTCCGGAAACCCATTAAACAGCGTGCAATCCATTTCGGATATACAACGATGCATCTTGTGAGCCATATCTCAGAGTCAATTCGGAGAATGGGTTCCGGTGACAATTTCACCACCGATATTTCTGAATGGCTACATATCGGCAATGTGAAAGAGGCATATCGATCTACGAACAAAGTCAATTACATTCAACAGATGCTCAAGCACAATGACTGGTGTACCGTTCTTGACTATATGGAGGAGACACTGTCATATCTTGCCCTTCAAGGCTGGTACGATATTGACTCTGCGAAAGTTTTCAACCTACTATCAGCTGCCGATAAACGGTGAAATACGCGCCGAGCCTATCTTTTACCCCTCCACAATTGTCAGAAAGAGCCATTTTTCCACCCCGTATCACAACAGGTACATCATTTGAGAGAACCTCGTGTCCGCGGCGTGTGCAGAAGTATCAAATTAACCTCACACCGAGATGCATCAGTAGATTTCGGAATTCCCAACTTTGGACAGCTATTCCGTACACCAATTGAACATGACTGGGGACATGAAGTTAGTGGACAGGTGCTCGGATATGATCAGAATATACTCATAGACAGTGTATTTAATAAACTTCAGAATGGGCTGTTGAACTACCGTCAACCATTTCACTGCCCAACATCTGTTGAGCGTCTGGGAATGGATTGCAAGGTAGAATATACCGATGCCAACCAAGGGATCATGCCTGAATCTCATAACATCTGGGTCCAATATACGGACAGTGACCTCGATAACACCTTCCAAGGCTGAATTCCTTCCTTTTCTGTATTATACTTCAGCTGGACTCCACCGAATCAGATCTTCCAATTTCAGGAGTGCCTGCCCGCCGGAAAATCGATATTCACCTTCTCTATGAGGTGCAAGAAGACCCAACAATGAATATTACGTCCTCAACCTCAAGAATATGCAGTGGTGATTCCAACAAAGTACAAAGATCCGCAGGGTTGGGCTAATTGTGTTGACGGGTTCATCCGGGTTGTCAAACAGACTGATAAGATGCATATTGTACCTGTCGGAGTGATCGTTGGACCTGCACATTTGGTGCGAGAGAATCATGCTGCATCAGATAGAATCGATAGCGTATGGCTTGTAAATAATCATGTGGATTTAGATACCTACTGGACTGTGTATTAAAGTTACAATGCCTGAATCGAGGTGTGCAGAAGATAGTTAATTGAATTGTACTATTTGATATAAACATTATAATAATCAGTCCCGGAGAGTATGGCTCCAGGTTCGAGGTGCACCTGAATACTCTCGGAGACGCGGCCGATACTCCCAATAGCTCCGAAATTTGCACATCCTAAAAGTTCCATTTGGAAGCATTTTGAAGACAACTATACACTCTTCAGGATATTCTTGGATTCTGTTCCACAGCTTCCGGAGTATTCAGGAGCACTGGTGTAGTAGTCTTGGAGCACCTGAGAGCACATCGCTTTGCATTCAGCCTATCTGGGAGCATCCGGGAGCATCTGGAAGGATCAGTGTGGCTGTTCAGAGTTGCTGAGTTGTTCGGTTATGACTTCCAAACCATTTTACATGTTGCTGCTGGAGTGTTGAATCGGGCTCTGTGGCGGGCTGAAGACTGAGTATACTCACGTTTGACTGTGGCTTCCCACAGCCTAGCCTCAAGTGACTACTTCCTAGTCGAGAAGTCCCTTGCGGTAGTTGCGATATTCTGGGGACAATGTCAAGACACTCCATCAGCTCTCCAAATGTTCACGGTACAGGAGCCACTATATCATCGTCTGTTTGCGTTTGAATGACTGCTGGAACCCTCAATTCAGATGTGCTGTACTTATCATCTCCTTCACAGAAGTAATTGACTGCGTCCTCCCATCCTGGGTGTGTCAATTCATCAAGCTTCATCTGTTTCTGCGAAAACATCTCCATGCGCTGCTGCACCATGCTGGAGATTGTGTCCATCACCCAGCCAGGTTCGTCATCTTCGCTTAGCTGGCCCTGCTCTGTCTCTTCATCATCCGCATCATCCCCATCCTCCCCATTGTCGGAACTTGCAAGATCACTCAGACTGTCTCTGATTGCAACCATCATCTCCTGAAGAGTGTTTTCGGGCTCTCTGTTCGTCAATCCGGCATTTTCAGCTTTCGTTGTATCATGCTGCTCTTCCTGAACCGCTGCCTCCATGTCTGCAACACGCTTTCTTGCCGCATCGGTCTGTTACCCATCATATTCCTCGATCCATTTTTGTTTCTCTTCATAGCTTGAGAAGTTAGTCTCTCGTCATTTCTCAGCCACAAGCTTCATTTTGGATCGCATGCTGCGCAATGCCCCAATGCCTCGGACTCTCTCTGCTTTCAAGCCGCTCTTGCCTTGATTCGCATGATGACGTCATTGGGTGGACCGCTTTGTTGATTTGCCATATTTGCCCGCCGGAAGTGGACAAATGTTCTTTTTCAGAGCATTGACCATTGTAGTTTGCGTTCACTTTGTTGTTGGGCGAGATGTTGGATGCTGCAAGATATGGACAATATGGAGGCAAGCTGCATCTTTTATGTCAAGGTTGGTACATTTACTCATCCTGAACAAAGCAGAATCTCTCTTTTGACTGTCAATAAAACGGAAATAGTTAAGCTAACCGAACAACATGACTTGATTGCTAGCATCAGTTTCATGTAATATCCCGGGGATTGATTGAGACAAACATCAGTAGATGCCCATTCCCTCGTACAATTTCCTATTTATGTCTAGCAATCATGCGATTTCGGCTGTCGTACACCGCAATTTATCCCTGTGAACAAACAAACTATATCCGACCCACTTATTGCACATTGTGGGGCGGTGGGAAACCCCTGCAACTTGTAGCCATACGCTACAGGATTCATCTTGAGTATAAGGAGCATCTTCGCTGCTACTTATTCCATTCTGACATGAAGCTAACTATATAGCCCTCAGGACTTCTCACTTCTTTTCAATATCATCTTCCTCTAGTATTCCACACCAGCAAATCATGCATACAGAACCACTCCAGCCAGGGGAGAGCGGATCGAAATCAAGCCAATTGGTGGGCACTATATCAAATACATCACTCATTGGCACACAGCAAGAATGCAGACACCAGTTAGTCTGGCACCACAATGCTTCCAATGCAGCGGCCAGAATTGTGACCCAGAATGCACATTCAAAATCGTCTGTAAGACTGGAAGCGGCAAGAATAAAAAGCAGCATGCTGTTGAATGCAGGTAAATGCATATTGTGGTAAACAGCCATCAATTAACCATAAAACGCAAAGTGGGTGTACATAGAGCACTACATGACCAATTTATCGCTACCCGTAACGGGAAACCTCCATGGTTGACGCTGTCATTTGTCCGCACACTCTGCGAAATTGATCATCATGATGTTGTCAGCTCTGGGATCATTGCGGACAAAATTCCTGGTAAACTTCCCCGTGCGTGGACGAAACAGGCTTTAATCACCTTAGAGAAAGCTACCGAAGCGTATATGGTTGAGGTATTCACCAAATCTCATCGATACAAGCAGCGACTAATTTCTTCTAAGTTTTCAACATGTCTGCTACTATGGCAAGGCAAGGAGGTCGGGTACAGCTGGAACAGTCCGACATGCGCCTCGCCTTGAATATGGCGAAAATGGCCAAAGAAGGTTTTTCACGAGCTGCAATGGAGGAAATGCAATTCCTGATCGAGAAACCTTGCGCCGAGGTCCGAAAAGAGAAGATGCGAGGTGTTGAGTTTCCTGGGCATAAAAAGGTGATGGCTGCGATAGAATGACATGCGGCTATACTTCGTCAAAACCACACGGCTGGATGGCTTCCTTGCCAAAATGGCACTACAAAGAATCCACAGACTCGCTGGAGATGAAAAGGAACAGCTGCACCTACACCATATCGACGCAGACCGCCGAGGCCACCTCTGCTTGAAACGCCACCCGCCCCAACTGGTAACAGTTCTGGAGCTCAATGTTCCCAAATCATCAATTTGCCAGCCGGTTATGCGTAGTTACATACATTTCTTCTCTGTGCTGAATTGTTTACTCTTGATGCATCTGCCCAGGATAGCCAGCACGATACAGATTTTGATCCAGGTATGCTGACTGATCAAGGAACATCCACTGGTTAGTACACTATCTGGTGTGTGGTAATGCAGCTGATATCCATTATGAAGACCAGAGCAGTCTATTGAGCAAACCTACAAGTGATGATGAGGATTGATTGAAAGGCATGGGATTTTGGAGATTATTATTATATATTTATATGTATTATTAAAGAACAATGTAGTGATCAAGAAGAAAGTAAATGAAAACACTAGAAAGGCTGCCAAAACAATGTGAATGTTGGACTACGCCACATCATATGATTGCATAGTGTAAATACACCCATGACAAAATGAGAGTCAATGGAGTGTCAACGGAGCATCAACGGAGCGTCAATGGAGTGTCAATGGAGCGTCAATGGAGCGTCATCAATTCTAGGTCATGTAAGTCCTGTTATTAACAATTGATTTGGTTGTGGTTATACATAACCGAAGTATTGGCCACCTTTATTGCCAACAATTGTAGCGAAATGCTCCCGATGTCATCTCAAGAATGAGCGTCAACGGAGCATCAGCCATTATTGGTCATGTGGCCTGGGTAAACACACTGCCGATAGGTTGCAGGCAGTCATAAAGTAATCATTGGCTGCCTTTTTGGGGAAAACAGATTGTGATACCCTTCCTGCCCCATGTTGATAATGAGCGTCAACGGAGCGTCAACGATGATTCGTCATGCATTCTGGGTAATCACACCGCCGATAGGTTGCAGGTAGTCATAAAGGAATCATTGGCCGCTTTTGTAGGCAAAACAGATTGCAATACCCTTCCTGCCCCATGATGACAATGAGCGTCAATGGAGCGTCAACGATTATTGGTCATGCATTCTGGGTAATAACATCGCCGATAGGTTGTAGGCGGTCATAAAGAAATCATTGGCCGCCTTTATAGGCAAAACAGATTGCGATACCCTCCCTGCCCCATCTTGAAAATGAGCATCACTGGAGCGTCAACAATTTTTGGTCATGCGTCCTGGGTAATCACACCGCGGATAGGTTTCATGCTGTCATAAAGGAATCATTGGCCCCCTTTATAGGGACAACAGATTGCGTTACCCTCCCAGCCTCATCTTGAAAATGAGCGTCAATGGAGCATCAATGATTGTTTGTCCTGTATCATGGGTAATATGGAGTGCGGCTGGTTGAAAACAGTCATAAACGAAGTATTGGCTGCCTGTATAGGCAACAGTGACAGTAAAACGCTCGCTGCCCCATCTTAAAAATGTAGGTCAATGGAGTGTCAATGTTTGTTAGCCATCCATCATTGTCAATCACCGCACGATGTGGCCGTTATGGTCTATATACATTGTTTTGACTACTCCTCATCAGCAAAAAATAATTCCGTCCAGGCTGAATGCCTCAGTCAGAGTGGAGACAGCCTGTCAGAGCCGTCAGAGACATCCCAGCGGTGGCTTACTCCGTGCCCGGCATTAATACCATGCATCGCATTGCATATCGCCCTCCGATCGCAGTTTCACCATTTCTTCTCGCTCTGTTGGCCTCCTATTTTCAACGAACACTCTTGCATTGGAGGCCAACTGTGACCATACATAGGAATGGGTTCATTGGGCACGCACTTGGATCAGGATTGCAATGCAATGGGTGACGCTGCAAAAACCTCTCCTCGCATTCCTTCTACCTGAGCGCAATATACAATTCTCTCTTTACTAATTATACACATCGTTCCAAGGCGCCAGATCTATGTGGCTATTAACAATCCATCGCTCGTTCTGTCTGTCTCCTGTCTTACTACTAGTTGCTATGTCTGGAATTACGTGCGCGCAGCGGACAATGTTTCCCACACTGAAAACTTGCAAAGCAACTGCTGCCGGTGCTTTTCTCACTTGTACAAATTTCGAAACGGGATCCAAGTTACCCCAGTTTTCAGGCAGTGTGATGTGTGCCAGGGCTAACCAGTACTCAACGAAAGCTCCATGCTTGTTCAGGAGTTTGATTTTGAATAGTCATTGCAGTGGCCACGGGAGACAACCATTCAGCACACCATAACATCTCCCCTGGCGTTGCTTTACACGCACCCCATCGTTCCATCAATCCCCTCCGCGCCAGCTCTGTCTTCCTGTGCATCAACAAATCTGAGATATGCGTTCACCTTCTAAACCCTCAACTTGAATCTTGATACAATGGTGAATGCAGAGCTCCATTGCGTGCAGTTGTTCATCCGATATATACGTCTTGTTACGACTCTTATGCTTGAGCAACTCCCGCCTGCCATTGTATAATATCACGCGGTGCGTTGCATCTCGCGTATTGTCGAGTCTTGCTCTGAAGTCATTGATCACAGCGTCACAATGCTGTCGATCACAGCGGTTTTGGGTTCCCATGGATTCGGGCTTCGCATATGACTGGGAGCTCAGGGGGGCAGCCAGATCAGCGCCGGAAGGGAAGACATTGAAGGTGGCAGCACTGTTCTCTCGATGCTGAGCGAGGGCTTGGAGATTGAGCTCTCTGATTTCGAAGCAGAGAATGCGACACTGAAAGGTGATTGCTTGCGGCAGGTAGTTGATATTGTGATTTGAGGCATTCCAACCGTCCTTGAGATTCATTTTATGTGCTTGTTCATGGCTCTCGGCAGAATACTGTTGCAACGCTCCGTATCGACAAATCTGTTCAACCCAGTGAGACATCAAGTTGATCTTTGGAAGGTTGAAGTCGGCATCAAACTCCTTGGGAGCATCTATCTCGTGGCTGATACAATCCCGCCATGCGTTCATTTCGCTCCTCTTCTTGGACGGCGTCCATGTTTCAGCATTTGTTTCCTCGTCTACCTTTCGCTTCTTCACGAGCTCCGTTCTGAGGGCATTGGCTTTCGCCTTTGCCTGTTTGCCGGCTCGCCCAAGTAAGAAATCATCTTTGAAGGTGTGAAAACGGCACAAGGCATCTTCCATGTAGCTCAATGTTGCATCATTGTGAGATTTATATGGAGCATACATACAGAATTCTAACAATGCCTATGTGGACTCAATTGCGCAATTGAATATGGGACGCTGAGTGGGGCTTCCGCCTCGTAGAGACTGGGTTACAACTCCAAGCAGGTACCGGCTCATTTCCTTCATCTCCATCCCATTCCGTTGAGAAACTTCCTCATGTGACCTAGATTTTGGTGTGAGGTCGTGGTAAGCAGGCACGGATAACCATATTGCATTGTACTTGTCCAGCCGTTTGTGCGCCTTCATGCAATGGAAAATCAACTTCTGGAGGTGATGAAGCATGCCGATTTGCATTGTATGGAGGAGGTCGGGCTTCGGGAGGTGGCTCACAATACAGGGACTATGTCGAAACACATTGAATTCTGGATGAACATGGCGCGGCAAGAGTTGGGCATCAGCTGCCTTGGTGTTGGCATCGCTGAGCGTTCGATATAGGTTGTGATCCCCCCAGAGGTGTTGCTTGTCAGGAGGGACATAATCTCCAAGTTCGTTCTTTGGACACTCGCATGAGACACAGACATGTCGCTCGAGATGCTGTAGGTCGCTATACTCTGGGCAATCTGCAATCAATGCAGCTATATCCGGTTTGCAACACCGGATGTTGCCATCTGCACAGAGAATGATGTAATACCCGCTCTCGGCGTTGGAATTGTGTTGAACGGTGAGACGGTGGAGCACCCGCCGGAGTACCTTGTTCAGCACCTCTCGGTTTGTTTGCCGCTGCTCATCCAACCGCTCCTGAGGAATATTGCAGGTCATGATCGGAATCGGCAGCAGAGCGACCATTACGCCGCTGTGTGTTGAGGGCATCCGGCGGAGGTTCGAAGATAGATTGCCAGTTGTGCTATATATCAGCCACTCTTTCTTGTCGCCAGCAAAATTTGAGAGATGCATTCCGTCGGACATGAACATCAAGGGAACCAGTCCATCTCCCACTCTGAGCGTTGACTTGACGTCGGGTGGCACGTCATCATACTCGGGTATCTCTCCTTACCTGTGTCTCCCACAACCAGTCTGCAGTGTGCATTTCGGTATAGTGGCATTTTGGTAGCGTATCGCTGTTAAAGCAAGGCTGAGGGGCATAAATAAGATGCTCGGTGTAAGCTGTCTGCCGCATCAACCATCTCATGCTTTGGATGATGTCTCGACTCCAGTATTCGATAGGGCGTTGGTGATTCTCATTCCATTTCAAATCCTCGAGAGTGGGTAGTTCCCACTCCCCAGGAGCCAGATCATCTGGCATGCTAGCCACGAGCTTCTGTACGCCATCCCCATTGTTGAAGCTTGGGAAATGCAGAGCAGTGTTTTCTTCCTTCAGCACGTTGTCATAGTATGTCTTCATGCCCTTCTTCTTGATCCCACAGTTGATATATTTGTACTCTTCACGCGTCGCGAAAGGGTAGTAGGGATTGTTTTGTACGTTTGTCTCAAGGAAACGCTGAGCGTCGCCCGCCCACTGCGCAGTAATGTGATCGCTCCGCGGAGCACCGGCGCCGGGGTATGTTTCCGTCCGTGGCAGAGCCAGTGGCGGTGGTTGAGACTCCGAGTCTGCGATGTTTTCAAGGGGTTCGAGGTAGGGAAACACGTATGAGTCTTGGAATGAATCTTGGTTAGTGTTGAACACACGACGCTGAGCGGGTTGAACGCGTCGGGGCGCGCTGCGAACAGTCAGATTCTTCTGGCATGCAACTTGAAGGTGTTCAGAATGATGAAATTTGATATGTTTAAGTCGCCAGCTGTCTGAGGTGACCTTCATTTGGCATGAAAATTTGGGGCAATGGAAAGGGGTCTTCTCTGGCAATGTCGATGACACGCGAGGAGTGGAGTATTCACTGAAGAAAGGGACGAAAGTTAGTGCTGGGCCTGAGCAGTCTGGTGTGGGTATAAGCTCACGATACTTGAGAGATTTGTTGAGCCTCAACACCATCACAAGGAGGTTCTTTGCACGCCAGGAGTTGCAAAAACACTGCATGCGCGATGTCGCATAATACTATGAATAAATAAAAAATAAACCCTGAGCAATCCAAAAACCTTGTGACCCGTGTAATAATCAATGCCTGAGCTAAATAGATTAGAACGAAGGAAACAAAGAATCCCACAACTCTGACCCAAACAAACAAAACACCTCCACTCTTGCCTTAATCAGTACCTGAGATGAATTGATTACAGCAAAGGAAACTCACAAGACAAGAACCCGACCCTAACCTGAACGCACGACTCCTCCGCAACGTGAAGACTGGTTCACTCCTCGCCTACTGAGCCATCCGGGCGCGCCTCACCGAGAGGGACATCGGGGAGAGGGACATCTGCGAGAGGGCCATCTGGGAGAGGGACATCCGGGAGAGGGAGATCCAGGAGAGGGACATCAGGGAGACTGTCGCTGCCTGCCTATTCGCCGAGTAGCTGCTGATCCACATCGACATCCAAGGTGTTTCTGGCTGCCTCAGCTTCTGGCAGAGTTGGTGCCACTGGGTGAGGTTTTTGGGGCGTCCCAAGCCCCAAGAACTCCAGCCCCCTGAGTGTGTGAATCTCGGAAGTTCGTGGTGGTGGGCAACGCTCCGGGGTTTGTGGCCGGAGGTTGTGGCCGTGGTGTATGCTCGCGTATCTCCTGGCCTTGCTCAGGTAGCACGGTTGGCAGATGATCTACCATGATATCTGCATCGTCAGCGGATATATTTGCCATCTCTCCCTGGCCAATCGTCCGAGGTTCTTTGCGATTATCCTCATCCTCATCATCATCATCCTCCTCCTCCTTATCCTCATCCACCTCCTCTTCCTTCTTCTCATCTTCCTCCTCTTCATCTTCCTCATCTTCACCGTCCCTTTCCATATCCACATCGCCGTCTGAATCAACGCTGTCTGGTTCGTCCACATCATCCTTCATGCGCATATCCACATCACAATGACGGTGTGAGTCATATTCCCCATCCGACTCGGTAGAGTCAGTATCGTCATCTGAGGAAATTGACTCAGCATGCGATGCTTCTGCCTCTAAATATGCCCGCTCTAGTTAGCCCTCCGTGTCCAAGTCTGCCTCTGACAGTTCCTTCTGCAACTGCAAAGCAACGGCACGAGAGATATCATCTCCCCCTGCGGTTTGTTTAACAATACCTTTCCCTTTACCGTTTCAATTCCCCTTCCCCTTCCCTTTCCCCCTCCCCTCCTCAGTCGCCTTCCCTTTCCCCTTCCCATCCTGTGTTCCCTTCCCTTTCCCAGTCCCTTTCTCACCGCCCTGGGTGTCCTCCTCACCCTCGCCATCATCATTGTCATTGCCATCGCAAGGACGGCTCCTTCCAGCGCTCGGCGCTCCGGGATCCGCCCAGTTCTCATCGTCATCATCCTCGTCGATTATCTCATCCCAATTCAGTGGTCTAACGGCCAGGAAGTCGCCTGGTTTGTACTGCCGGCTGCGTGGCGGCTCAATCTTTGCCCTGCGATCATCACTACCTTACCAAGGAAAACGCTCGGCAGTGCATTTAACCTTCCCCGAGCTGGTTGTGTGCGGATCGGAGGGATTAACTTGATCCCCGAAGGCATGGGGGTTTTCCCACCTCCAATTGTTCATTTGGTCGCGGGTTTTGTCAAACATTTGCCACATATATGAGCGGAAGGCACCCCACCACTCCCGAAAAGGCGAACTCCTGCTCCTTCGGTGCAGCCACATCAGCTGCAATTGTGAATCGTGGCGAGTCGTGACTGGATCAAGAAAGATTATATCATCACAGAGGGTCCATGCCCTCTCGTCCTTAACACCGCAAAACATTGAATATCCGTCTGAGTCCACGGATGTGCTCTGACATGAATCGATTTGTACAGTCCCGATCAAACGAAAAGCGTCAATTTGTAACCGATGTCGGCATCTTTGCCCTAGCCTTCCCCTTTCATTTGCTGCTGCCCTTTGGTGCCATCGCTGTGAGTTGAAAATGTATCTACATCCGAAATATTAGCATTATGATACAGTTGCAGGTAGCAAAAGGAAGCACAGAAGGAGAGTACAACGTTGTGTAGGTGATTGGGTGTGTTTTGGAACGAGAGGCGTTGTTTTGTGCAAGTCACGTGATGTCGGGATCAGGATGCTGTCGGTGTGTATAATACGGGAGGAAAAGCGAAAGGAGGTGTAGGTGGGAAGCAGGAATATATATACTCGAGTTCTGGTGAGTTCTTGGTTCAACATGTGAGTTTTGTTGGTTAACGAATACACAACGGCCCAGCCTTCATCTTCCGGAACCACCAGGCACCTCATGAACGACAAGCCTGAAGAGGAGATTTAGTACTCACGGAGAGGACGGTTTATGACGCCGGGTGTCACATTTGCATCACACATCATTTTTACCACTCAGACCTCATGCATCTCGGAGCAAACTGAGTAGTTCTCAGATTGTCCACACTGTGCAACCATCCAACATGGCTACCAACACCTAGCAGTGGAAAACCCACACGCACCTGATGTCATAGGATAAAGAATACGTCATTGTTCGCTCTGCGATGCTTTTAGTTCTGCCAAAGGGGGATTTCCACCAGGAAGCTGAAGATATACACATTCGATGGTTCGAAGTATTGGGCCAAGAACGAGTGCAATACGATGATAATCCCGCGATATAGGCATAAACACCCTTCAAGCGGTGCCAATGGACCTTCAGACATTGCTGTAACAGTGAATATCAATACTGAGTTCAATCTGAGTTTGATCTGATCGCAGTAAACCCCATAATTGAATGCGTTTGAAGGGATCTCATCCCCGAGTATTGTCACGGTTTAGAGTCTAGCGCAGTCTACACTGCGCCTCCCTTTTTTGTCAAATCACTCCATGGTCACTGAAATAAGAGTCTCCCTTGCCGTCCGTTGCATATGCATGCAGAGGAAACTATTCCTACAGTCTTAATGTCGAACATCCATATCGGATGATGCCTTCCCAAAGCCCTCACCCTGTCACGTGTTCGGTCTTACCAAATGTTCGAAGTCTTGCTAATCGTCAGAATCAACAAAAGCTTGGGCCTTCGGGGAATTCTCAACTTCCCCCTGCTAAGAGACGTGTTTCCGTACTGGCTGGCAAGAGGGATTCCTCTCAAGGAGGGAGTTCCATAGCCTCTACAATCCAAGGTCAGAACTCCACCCCCTCATCTTCGCTGAACAATTCTCGCGTAGCAGATATCAACCCGTCCGCTACGCAGTGACGGTCAATAATTACTCCAACAGCCACGCCGGATACAAGCAGGTATAACACACCAGCACCCAGTGGAACCTCACAGACAGACTCAACGCGTCGCGTTGTATCCAGCCCCGCATCCGGCATTGCTAGCACTCCCACTCCTCTCAGCGGTCTTGAAAACCTGCCCACCCCCATCCCGAATCCAGAAGCCTGCATGATCATTCCAAATCCACTACGAACACGAGCTACAGAAAGGAATCCGAGACAGAGGCAGTGGCAATTGCAGATGCAGGCGGTGTCCAGACCTCAATCAGTGGTCTGCGGCAGTCGCAGCATCCATCGATTTGGTCACTCCGACATGACGCGTCTTGTATTTGCAACGGGCTGACTCCTGGAGCTCTACATGTGGATCAGAAGGCCATTTATGAGTGCAAGCGACTTGCAGACGGTAAGTTATGCAACACGACGCGTTGCGAAAGCATTACCTGAAGCCCCACACTGGTCGATATTAGAGTCATACTGGAACACTGCAATGCAGCAAAACAAGATTTGGTCCATAGCATTTAAGGCATGCGCACAGGAGATCTTGAAACAGGTATGCTGAAGCAACGGCCCACGTTGGATATTACATGCTCAAACCAGTACCAGGCTCACGCACAAGTCGATAACGTTAGATCCCATTTTATTCAATCACCAGGGGACAATATAGCAAAGCTATATGATCTCCACCGCTTTGAATCCGATGCAGAGAGTTTGGAATTCATTGATTCCCTTCTGGCAGACTATACGTATCTTTTTCCTTTAGCAGAGCATGTGGAAGGTGGTGTACGCAGTCCAAATCCAACGCAGAGAGTGTCGAAAGCTGCTAACCAATGGCCAGCGTCCACTTTACTTCCTGGCAGAAGCAATCCTGCGGTTTATCTACTTCAAATTTTATCATTGGGCAAATAACCGCGGTTAGTATGCTGATGGATTTTATAATTCCATGATTGACGACAAGGACGGTCATATACCTTCGCCACTGATCATGTTTACCTGCACCGCATTGCGCCATGCTCTCCTGGAGTGGCAAGGAGCAAAGGAGTTCATCCAAACGCTTCCAAGTCAAAGCTGATGCGGACAGACCTGATCACTCGAACTACTTCAATTACAAGAATCACGGTGGTAAGAACGCATTCTGCTGCGCTGCAACGGGTCGCAAGCTGTTAACCTGGCCTGGCGTTGTGGACACATATGCATTCTTTATGAATGCCTGGAACACACTACCGGTGAGCTACCAACAGAGGGTGTACACCAACACTCTTGCTAGAGTCAAGCGTCAGATCGAACAGGCGGAGAACCCAATGCCTGCCATGGTGATCAGCGTGGAATCAGCGGGTGTTGACAATGCTATTCTTCTTGATTATTTGACCTCCGAAGTGGCGCTTGAGGAGCCTGAGATCGGAAGCACTGACCCAAACATCCCGATAGACAACAATTGTACGGATCACGAACGTCATTTCGGGATGCCAGGGGGCAGCGGGGATTATGAAGATGAAGGTAATGAACGTGATGTGTGTGATGCCATCCCCACTGCCAGCTGGCGATGACGTCCCGTGACTGAACTCGAGAGGTTTGACCTGGCAACCAGTGATGTCAACGGGTATGAGGGCGCGAATGGCGACGATGTGTGTGCGGATGAGGAGGAAGAAGCATCACAAGCCGGTGCTGGATCAACGCAGAATGTGGAGGACTGAGGGCATAGGAGGTTTGACCTGGGAACCACATCAGGAAAATGTAATTCGGTCCGGAAGCTATACGCAAACCTCCCAGACACTCTGGTAGCCCTCACAACTGCTTCTAAGTACTTCCAGATGCTCCCAGCCCCCCCTGGAGCTTTGCAAAGTGTGCTCAGACTCTGCCAGAGCATTCTCACATGCTCCTCAAAGCACCTGAAGTGATGGAGGTGCATTCAGGATGCTATGAGATCGAGTATTAGAATAGTCAAATTGTGGAGCTGCTGAGACCGCTGTGTAGGTCTGCGGGAGACATCGAGAGCTGCTGAGACCCCTTCACAAGCTCTGCAGAAGACTTGGTGCCATATTTTCACACCAGTGGTTTTTAGGGTTCCATAACCACATGGCATTTCATCGATCATATTGGTCTTTGTTACAGTCACAAGCTTCGCTACATCATAATATGGCATGTATTATCTAAGTGGCTCTATATATAGATACGGGGATGGAGGGAAAACGGAGATGGATTCAGCGACATGCAGTATATATTTGGGAGAGACTGGGGTAGATAGACATCATCTCATTATACGAAATACACACTGAAGGCCGTGATGGACCACGTTTGGAGGCCGTAATCAGGCGAGTTCGGCAATACACTTGGAGGCTGTGATTGAGTGAGTTTGAAGATGCACTTGGCGGCCGTGATCGTGCAAGTTTGGAGATGCACTTGGAGGCCGGGATCCTGCCAGTTTGGAGATGCACTTGAGGGCCGTCATGATATGAACTTGGACGCCGTAATGGTGCGAGTTTAGAGATACGCTTGGAGGTTGTAATCGACCGGGTTTAGAGATGCATTTGGACGACATGATCATGCAAGAATGGAGGAGTACTTCGAGGCGGTGAATCTGGAGCTGGTAGATTGGGAGGGAGGCGTGCCGGGAGCTGAGACTCTATTCATTGGTTAATATGTAATTGTGGAAATGTAGAGAGTTGAGCACAACAGGGTCTGCAGCGAGATGAGAGACTGGCTGGGAGCAGGAGACAGTTGATCATGGGATGACGCAGTACGCGGCATATGCAGTACTCAGTGTATGCAGTAATCGGTGTATGTTGTACTCAGTGTATGCTGTACTCGGTGTATGCTGTACTGGGTGTATGATGTACTTGGTGTTAACTTTCGAGCATGGCATGGAGAGATAGAGAGCGATGACTTAACTTCGTGTTTTCAGGTTATGGTAGAGTTGACGACAAGAATGAGAAAGCTGAGAGGATATTGGGGAAATCATCATGAGAAACTGGGACATAAGAGAATTTCGTGTGCGAGTTAATTTACTATCCAAGATATGGCAGGTACGACTTCCAATACGGCATGTAATTACACCGATATGAGGTCTTCCCAACCCTATTAGGGAAGTCGTACCCCTGATTTCTCAGATCCACTAGTATCGTCCACATCGTTCTCATGTTCATGCCCCATCTCCCTCTTTCTCATCCACAACTCTACCATCATCGCAGAACCCACAGTTAAGTTATCCCTCTCTATCTCTGTATGTCATGATCATGAGTTGACAGTGAGTACAGCATACGCCAAGTACAGCATACACCGAGTACAGCATACACTGAGTACAGCATACACCGAGTACAGCATACACCGAGTACAGCATACACCGAGTACAGCATACACCGAGTAAAGAATCCACCCAAGATTGTTTGTCTTTCTTCCATTCCCATGAATACGAGTTGACCCCTGAATGTAGCTTCAGCTTCCGGTGCTCCTCCCTACACAATCAACCGCCATCAGCCAGGACAGCTCAAAGGATACATCACATTGGAACATTCCCACTGTCGCGAGTGTACTGACTGAAGAAATGAGTCTCTGCACCCGGCGCGCCATCCATCGACTACCTACAAATACTTATCCAAACTCGCTATATTACGGCCTACAAGTTTGCACAATCATGGCCTCCAAGGGCATCTCCAAACTCGCACAATGACTGCCTCAAAACTCGCTCGATCACAGACTCCACATGTATCTCCAAAGTTGCACGATTATGGCCTCTAAGTTCGCACAATCAAGGCCTCCAAGTGCATCTACAATCTTGCTCAATCATGATCTCGGAGTGCATCTCTAAGTTTACTTGATCAAGGGCTGTAAGTGTATCTCCAAACTGACTTGATCACGGCCCCGGATTATATATCTGAATTTACTGGATCGTCATTTTCATGTGCACCTCAAATTGCTCTCAAGCACTGCCTGCAGCCAGTGCAGATATACCGTGTGTAAGTGGGTAGCTATATAGATACATAGATACATTGATACATAGAGGAGAATACAATCTGAATACCTGAGTTTTAACAATCTTTGAACGATAAGTAGTAGCTATGATTTCCTGGCACACCTGCCGGATTCCAGGCACACCTGCAGCACTCCAGGCGCACCTGCACAATTCCCAAAGAAGATGGTTTTCCCTGACGGCTTTCAAGGTGCTCCCAGACTTGTTGCCGGTGCACCCGGACGTGTCACCAGCGCTCCCAGACTTGTAGCCAGCACTCCCAGGTGCACCGAAAGCTCTCTCCGGCGCACCGAGGAGTTCCCAAACCTATCACCATCACTCCCATGGTACTCCTGTTCCAGTCATCAGAGATCTCGGTTACTCTGAAGGCCAGCCGGAATGCCCTCCTATAGTCTGATACTCTCCTGAAATTCACTCATCTAAGTTTACACTCCACATCCTCTCAGACACTTCTGGAGGCTTCCAGAGACAAAAATACATTTTGCTGATGCAGTGATGTCGACGGGTATGAGTGCGAGGATGGCAACGATGCGGATGTGGATGAGGAGGAATATGCATTGCAAGCCGATGATGGACCAACGCAGAATGTGGAGGACTAAGGGCATAGTCCTAGAGAGTGTAAAGATTAGACTGTATATTTCAGACCTGTAAAATACGATAATGGCGAAGCAAATGCAATCGCAAGCGATGTATCTGAAGCGAAGACTGTATTGCAATATGTGACAAAATCTCAATGCTTTACATATATGGGGTGAGTGCAGCATCCGATATATAGCAATAGCAATAGCGGAGAGGTCAAATGTGGCTATAGGCCGAAGAAAGGCGTAAACATCGCCTGGCGTTGTGTAAACGGCTACAGCATAACTGCAGCCCCTGCAAAGAGTGTAACACATTTGTCGTTCTGATGGTGCGTATACCAGGCGCAATGTAATGGAGGTAAGTATGCAATGCGACCTGTTGCCTGGGCAATGGGCAGCGTGTAATTCTCCGTCAGAGGGTGCGAGGTCTCATCAGAGCTGCCAGAGCCGTCTGGAACACCCGGGTGTTTCAGATGGAAACTAGTGTTGTTGCTGATGATTAGCATTGGCTCTTTGATGATTTAAATGTTAACTAAACCTGGATGCAAGAGTTGAAGTTCAATTGAGAAAGTGAATAGCCCAGTGATTACATATGGCTCAGCAGAGATGTGCTGGAAGAAGTGATGATGAAATTTCTTTCAAAATCTGCATTGTAATAGGATGGCCAAGATGATCATGAGTTTCACAACACTGTACAATAGATTTTTCCTCCAATACAGAAATTTGTTGTTGGAGTTGATGGGCTTCAGCTCTTGATGGGGATCCCCTGAGGCAGTCTCTCAATGTGTAAAATAGAATTCCATATGGGGCAGCTGCCAAATGAATCGATGGCTCAATAGCGGTGAGGAAGTTATTTTTTGCATTGGGAATAGCTTCTTCTTGCTCAGGATCTTGCTTGCAGGACTTTATTCAACCTATGATTGCTATGTGTAGGTTACAGAGTAATTGTGTACACTGGATAGGTAATTAAACTTGGTCGAGATCTGAGCCGACATTTGGATTTCGGGTGGGCGGGTAATACGTCGTGGGCGGTTACCCCGTAAAATACGTTATATCGTCGCTTCGGTGGTGGATTACTTTCAGCACGATCAGTGCTTCGGGGTGATCATCGAGTGTGATCTCAATCGTTCCGGTCTTTTCGAGCTGGGCGCCCTCCGCGAAATTGGGACACAGCATTGCCTCAAAGACCGGAGAAGTGAGGGGAAGTAATTTACTGCTCATTGTCGCTTGTTCCCCAGTGGAGGTTAGTCGGATTGTAACGTCTCCTTTGGAGACTGTGGCAGTTTCGGGCATATGACAAGACCAATGTAGACGCTGGAAACGCCCCAAGCGAGTATGTACCTCCTATTTAGGTCCGGGACCAAACATCGGGAAGCTTTCAGTACCGACAGGGATTGAAGCATCCCAACTCCTGTCACATTTCTATATCCGAAACGAATGAAAACACTAGGCAAATCTCGAGCTCTCAAACTAGCAATTCTGAAGCGATACATAGATTACTATGTCTTCATGGCGTATTACGATTGTTTGAATACTTAAGACATTTAGACGGTAAGTGATTTTGTTGCATCCATCATCAGCCGTTGGAACCGCCAGCGAAGCCCAGTCTCAGCCACCCACATGCAGCGGGCAAAATCGCCTCCCATCAAACCACCAAATTGAGCCTTTATATCATGCCTATCAACACTTCTAGGCTCGTAACCGTCAGGAGAGAAGTTCAGAGAAGCCACATCAACGTTTATTCCTTGTCGATATCATGTAACAAACTGCACGCGCTAGTAAGTGCACAACCTCATCAAAGAAAATTAAGCTTCAAAATTTTCGGCTACCCGTCTCTACAGAGCCACCTAGATCGTAATTCGACTGTGCTGTTTCTTCCTCACGTGTTTGTATGCAAAACGCCTCTTGCGAGTGACAGCACATGATGGTACGCATGCATGATGTGCAGGCGGCCCGGGAAGCTGCAGAAGGTCAAATGCAGGTGGTGTTTTTTCAGACGAAAGGAAGAGGATAAGGGAGCAGGACACAGTTAATCAAGAAGAGGGGAAGAGCCAAACAACAAGGTCGCAAACCCATATATTTATCGTTCGTCATCCCTTCTTCTCCTTCCTCGGCTCTCATCTTGCTGGATATCGATCGTCTCTGCTGTACGGATAGTTTGCATTCTGTATCTTGCCGTTTCTTCGTGTGGAGCTCTAAGAGCATCAAGTCCTGAAACAGAGCCCTTCTTCTGAAGTTACCGCATGTTTGCTTAAGATACCAACGTATCACGATATATCTTCTCCAAGAAGATCATCAATCGATCCATCAGCCGTTCCTCACGATCACTTCAAAGATGTCTGCTCCTAATCCCAGGTATCACACATTTCTATTCACCCACCCACCCACGTCTTCATCACCTTCTCCTCCCGGCATAACACTCACTAACAACTCCAGCCCTGCCTTCGGTGCCTGGCTCGATAATCCGCCTCCTCACTCAGTCCAACCCCTCACTCACTCAGTCCAATCCCTCCCTCACTCAGTTCAATCCCTCCCTCACTCAGTCCAACCCGTCTTCTCTGCCATCCAGCGTAACTATTTCGAAGACTACATCCTCAAGCAACACGCCATTTTGATGCAGCAACAGCAGCAAAGGGACCGGGAGTTATATCAGCACCACCACCAGCAGTATCAACAAAGACAACAACAACAGCAGCGGCACGAACAACAGGAACAGCCACGCCCCGTCAAAACACCCCCTTCTCCGCACTCCCCCGACCAAAAACAAGACTACCAGACTCCCCAGCAGTCTGAATTCCTGGCTGACTACGTGCTTACAATCTCAGTCCCATACTGGCCGAAGATGACGATGATCTATTATCCTAACGGTAGCATTCATGTGCTCTGTGGTGGAGAGCCCAAAGGGCAGTTCAACACGGAAAAGCAACCAGAACCTGGGCAGGGGTTCCGATACAATGTTGTTGCCAATCCCTTAGTGAAACAGGTCCTTCGGAATAATAGCAGTGGAGATATTCAGTACTCTGCAAACGGTGGGTTTGGGGTTAGCTTTATTGAAGATACTACGAGGCGCGGGTTTTCGCTTGGACCGCAAAGAGGGGCAATGCTCGGGAGTACGGGTGGCTGGGCAGGTAGAGATATGGCGGCCGAAGGAAATATCGGAACACCAGAGCTGCCCAGCAGAATGCCAGCGTCAACTGTCAACCGAGTTCCAATCACCCGAAAACTCAGCAAAGAGGAATCTGATTGTATCTTTCAGCATAGCGATGCTACCCTCCCAGCAAGTGTTCCTATCCATTTGCGGCAAACGAAGAAGGAATACAACGCTGCCCAATGGCTAGAAATCCAACGATCCTCTAGCCTCGGTGGAAGTGGCATTGGCCGCAATGAGGCCGCGCGGCTACCAGTGACAGGCACCCTAATCGATCGCCAGCTAAGCCAACCGGAATGGAACGTGCTCTGTGTCCCCGAAGAAGTCCCGGTTAGCCCCAAGATAGACTGCAATCCCCTTCCATTGAAAACACGCCATATTGAAGATAAACCCAGCGAATCGTCCTCGTCGTTCAATATTATGGGTGCAGAAGAACCCCCGCGGGACGACGTGAATGCTTACGCTCGTGAACCAGCGACTTCTTCCAGTTTCGAAGAGCGAGCTTACGAACAAGAAAGTATAGGAACTAGAGTAGTGAGTACTTTGCTTCCGTTGCAATATCTCCATTATTAATGCGCTGCTAGGCGCCTCCGGAACGGCGGGCACAACCTGGTCGGTCGTTTGCGTTCAAGGTCCAAAAGGCCTCAACCCCAGCCCCGGCATCCGGAATGCGCAGAACTGTAGCGCAGCAACCGAAGAGGAAGCGAGCACCTAGGACCACGAAAAAGACCCGTGCTACGAGCGTCGAGCCCGAGATTCGGGAGGAGGGACAAGAGACGGAGTAATGGGCGACAGTAAAGGGCAGATCTACGGAGAATATGGAGGGGAGGGTTATGAATATGTTTTTTGGTTTGGTTTTTTGCTGGGTTATGGTTATAACGGGACGAACTGCTGTAGATCTTAGAACCATACTAAGTGCTGAGTGTTATGGAAGGACATTGTGAGTGACTGAGACTTAGATGAGGTTCTCCGCTTTTGGTGAACAGCCTCTTAGTTACACCTTTGATGAATAACGCAATCCACCCAGGACCGAGAATGGTTTACCCTCAACAGTGGATCTCTTTTTTTAGTACTTGGATATTATGTATTTCTTTTGTATATGTAGGTATGGATATAGAAAAATAAACGCACTTTTGGATTAATATAGCATAATTTAGTTTTTGTGCTCATTTTCTTGAATAAAATCCATCGCAGTTTAAAACATCGTTCGAGATCCAAGGTATCTCTGTCGTATCCGAGCACTCAAGGTTTAGTCGGAGAAGCACACCTACTCTAATGAAAGGGTTCGGAAACCAAAGCCTTCGTACAAAGTGAGAGTGCCAAACTGCAGTCCATGAGTTCGTTCAAGAAGAGTGACATAATGGTGATCATTTATGCGGTTGGGCAGTACAGTCACAGAGGTTGTTGCGACCTGTACTCTATGGTGGTTGCTAGAGATGTTATATTCCAAGGGTTGCTTCGATTGCGTGGTTAACAGGGTCGGTGTAACAAGGAAGCAGAGGAGTGCGTTGGCTTAGATGGGATGACGTTGATCTTAGGATGACCAGCTGTCGTGCATTAGTACAAGACACCCCTCAGCCACTCTATTGATTGGAGTATTGCTTGTTGCTTCCTGCTCACCAAGTATTTATTAACCGCAGTGTACCTTGTTTGTACTCGGCCTCACATGTCCATCGTGGTCTCTGCGACTTGTTCGGACATTTAAACATCCCGTATCCTCTCATCGCCACTATAGCTACCGCTTGCTGTCGGGCACCACCTAGGCTTCTCCCACTTCCCGCGCAGTTGGTGATCGTGCATCAGCATTCTCGACCCTTAACACTTTCCAAATTTCCCTTTGTTTATCTAATCTCTCCGTACACAGCCACAGTAATTCAAGTTCCCTCACGTTCCGAGTGATGGTTCTTATTAACCAAAAGACAGCACAGCGAGGAACGGGAGACAACCTCTGCGTTCTTGTCCATGGGTATGTTCACCCCGCCAAATAGTGGCTCCGAGAGTTTAACTAATTTCACAGACTCTGGGGAAACCCTAACCACTTCCTATATTTGGCAGAGGCCCTAAGATCTCAATACCACAAATCCAGGCTCCAAATCCTCATCACCACACGAAACGCTGGGTGGAACACCTATGACGGGATCGAAACCTGCGGTGAACGTGTAGCATGGGAGATTGAGAACGCTTTGGGAAGAATCCGCTAGAGACGGAGTTGACATCAAGAAGATTTCTATTGTTGGGTACTCGCTAGGTAGGTGAAACTGATTCCACAAGACGGCCGACTCACCAATACTGGTTATAGACCTGGGATTCATCAGAACGCCGAGAAAATAGGCATGAGAGCTAACTTGAAGCTATTCCAGGTGGGCTGATCTCGAGATACGCAATCGGATTGCTCTACTCCAAGGATTACTTTGAGAAGATCCAGCCTGTTGTAGAGAATCCCCAGTCCTGGCCTTTGGGCAGGTCATTAGCTCATTGGCGCAGAATTTCACGACATTCGCAACACCACATCTGGGTATTAGAACTCCGTTGCAAGGATTCTACAACCACATATGGTAATTTTCCCATTACCGCACCTGCTTCCTGAACTGTTTGCTGAGTTGCTGAATAGGAATGTTCTGGGTGCTCTTACTATTTCTGCATCGGGACGTTAACTTTTTACTATTGACAACTTTCGAGGAACTGGTCGCCCCCTACTCTCTGTTCTTGCAGATCAGGATTCTGTCTTCTATAAAGGGTTAGTATTGTTCCAGAATAAGACCCTATACGCCAACATTGCTCATGACAAAGTGCTTGTCCCGTCGTTTCCGATACAAGAGTCATTATTAACGCTATTTAGTCTACGGCATTCTACACTTCTGCAATATCGCGCTGTAATCCATTCGCAAACCCTTCCGTAGTGGCAATCAATTTCCTTCCCGGCTACGTCCCAAACATAATCGATCCGGGAAACCCAATTGGTCCTCTACCCCGGAATGGTGAACCCTTGCCTATGACATCACATTGGGCAAGTCGGAAAGAGCATTACCAGGCTTCCAGTGATTGTTATTTACTCCCTCGTTGTGTGCATCAATTCCATGTTTTATCTTCTCAGTTCTATACTCCAGAACATGCTGAGCCTTAGACGGATTAGATTGCATTGCAACGACGAGCACTGCCGTGGATACCAGGCTTTGCCATTACTGGTGAACGAGCTCCAGCATGCGGCAGACCAGGTTGTTGGAGGAATGAACCAAGAGATCAGTCCACAACATCTTCGTTCTAGTTCGAAAGGGGAGGATGCTGGCGATAGCACTGATGACCAGCATACTGATAGTATTGTCGGGATTGGCGTTCTGTCTTCTGAGCCTGCCGAAACTGAGAGAGCGACAGTCGAGACGGGTGATCAGATCCTCCATGGGAATGTGAAAATCGTGGATGGGCAACTAACGAAGTTCCCCACCTTGGCTTTGACGCCTGCACAATTCAAGATGATTGACAACCTAGATACCCTTGACTTCAGGAAGTTTTTTGTGTAGATTCACAACGCCAAAAATGCTCATGCGGTGATCATCATGAGGAAGCCTACGGAAAAGTGGAAAGAGGGGAAAGCTGTGATATCGCATTGGATTAATGAGGGATTCAAGATCTGATTGCAGTGAAATCCTTGTTAATTTACCGCCTGCAAAAGCTGTTTGGAAATAATATACCCGGCTTCCTCGTGGAGATCGGATTCTTTTTTGTCGTGCTTTGTTTATTCGATTCATGTTTGAAGAGTTTTACTGATGGGTTTGGATGAAGTATTTTGATAGAAATTAGACTATTTGTATAACACTCTTGTGGGCGTCAGGAACGCAATACCCATTGCTTTTTTAGGTGATATAGAATGATCGACGCGGCGACGCTGCTGGCGATTTATGCATGCGCAAGGATTGACAACGGACGTCATGACTGACGTCACCCGTCATACTTTATACGGTACCTATCTCTTCGACCTCTTCTACAAGTATCCTCCTTACTTAACTCCACCGTAAAGTAGTTATCTCCACCACGAACAAAATGGCATCAAGCGGCAACGCAAACTACGAGTCCCCAAACTTTCCACACCCATCATATGAAAACCCAGATCTGACAGCGCATATGGAAGCCCTGAAGAAGACGGACGAAGCACTGAGGAAGGGCATTGGAGAAGGTACTGAGGCAACGACAGGAGGTAAGAATGGAACTGGAAAGGGAAAAAATGGAAAGGAGGCGAGTCAGGGAGGTAAGTTTGATTCCCCGAGAGTCTAAGGAAACGTGGGCTGATGAGATCGTAGGTGAGCATGAGGACAAGAAGTAGCGTGGGAAAAGTGGGCACCAGCATGCTGCGCAAGTGAGTGCGCTGGAACGGGTTTGGCTGGGCAAATAAAGGGTGTGGAGGATGGAGAATTTGTACGATAAACTCACTATAACGCTTGGATTGAAATTTCCCGAAGATGTGTTACCTTTGGTTGGAGGCATCTGTATGGGGAAGCAACTACCTATATAAAGGCGGGGGTGGTTAGCGACAGCTCTATTGCGGTGCTATAGAACCGTCTCGGACGCTGTTCGCTAGGTGGAAAGCTCAATATTTTCAAGCTAGAGTAGCTCTACCATGATAGGTCCCATCCCTGTTGTCCTTAATTCTGCAGTTGGGTCATGAATATATTTCGCCATGTGGCAGTTATTCTACCCACTACAAATTACACTAGTTTTCCGCTAGATATTAAGTACATTAGTAGATACTTCAATATATTCATCGAGGCTACATACTGGGTATAGAAAATGATGGAAAGGTAAAATATGACAAATGGTTCTATTTGCAAGGTGACTCGGAAATCGCGGCTGGAAATCTGGTCGTCATCACTTCAACACGGTTCGTACCAACGCTATAGTAACATTGGAGGCCTGAATACATTTGAATATGAGTGGCGCAGCTCAGGATGCACTACCAACCACTTCATCAGTAATCACCAGTACCAGCACATCTCCATTGACCACACAAGTCAAATCTACCTTCTGTCCTCTCCCTAGTGCAGCTCCTCGTCATCCAAAAAAATTAAAAACAGTCTTCTTCCCAACCACACTCCCCACCAAAGCCTTATACATCCCCCGCCTGCAGTCCCCGCCCACTTCACAACCGGCCTCGGCTTCGTCACCCTTGAGAAGGCAGTAAATATTTAGTAAAAGAACGAGCAACGCAAGAAAAAAAGGCGCTGGGGGGGAAGGGAAATGGTAGTGTCTAACTGCGGCAAGACGGAGGCGGCGCGGGAAGGTTAGCGCGAGTATGAAGACAACAACGGGACCGCGGTTTGTGGGCGGTGTGGAGCATTGAGTATGAGATGGAGTTTGGAGGGAATGCACCTGTGAATATGATATGAAGGAAATACGGTTAGCGATATGAATTTGTAGATGAGAGTGGGTGGGAAATGGAAGGAATGGACATATTGCTGGGGACACATGTCTAGTAGAACATAGACGCAAGTCGCAGTGTTTCTTTGCAAGTTTAGATATGTAGTTAAATCTGATTGGTGCGGCGTAAACCAACATTGGAACTCTGCAAACACATATCATAATTTAGCATAGAGACTGCTACTTTACCCCCCTACAGTATCTCGCAAGGCCCTAAGGACCGAGACCCTAAGGCACAGCGGCCCGCATGCATGAGATTGTACACGAGACCCAAACGATGCATAAGCATTCTTTACAAAGGTTCGAATCCATACGGGGCTATCCATTGTTGTCTTTTCTTTTTTTCAACTGATATGTACAGTATTCAGGTATGCTTTATCGTTTGGCACGTTATGTGGCGTATCGTTCCGCTCATGGGTTGAAATCGCCTTCTGCAAACGGCCTGGGTGAGAGAATGCATTCGGAAACAGACACATTGAGACTAAGGCTTCTCGGGATATAACGCGCCACTTACGCTAGATGTCTGCTTTCTCGAAGTCCAATTTTACCGTGGTACCGGTGTGTATTTAGAACCAGTCACGCAAGCGATTCGCGCAAACAATTGAACACAGATTCGCGCAATCGAAGCGTCCAAGGTATCTTGACGACCGGTGGGCTCGCGTAACGTCGTCATCTCTAAGAACTGATATGCTCTGACCTTTCGATGAAAATCATAAGCCTATCGGTACCTCGATGAACTCCAATCATAAGCGGATGGGTACTCCGAGACGGCCGCGGACGCAACCACAACTTCATGTCTGTCCATGTAACTATTCGCTGTCTGCTCGGAGAAAAATAAGCCATCGCCATGCATCTCCTCGCATTTGGACAAAGATAGTGTATGTACGTCAAAAGCGCACATACTGTGTTTCTCCAAAACTTGGAGTACGTAGTGGCAGATATTGAATAGGTGTATGTACTGCCAGAGACTTCACTAGCTTAGAAGAATGCATGGTATAAAAGCGTGCCGTAATTCGAGTCCTTGAATGTGTAGGCTAGGGCATTGGCCATTGCGGGAGCATGGCCGTGAGGGAACGCTGATTTTTGCCTTAATTGCGCCACCTGCAGGACGCCAGGTTTGCAAACACCTTGTACCTTCCTCGCCTCTGGCGACTGCATGGGGAAAATTCTCACTTCAATAAATTGCGTTGTTCGCATATCTCGATCAGGGCTGCGCTTCAGGTGCGGTATCACAACATAATTCCCAGGCATCCATCAACGATGATGCGATGCACGACGCAGGAGTCATCCCGACGACTTCCTCCATCAATAATCATCCACGTATCTGGCTCGCCTACACAGAACAGTTATAGACGCTTCACGTGACTGTATGCATATTAAGGGGAGAGGAAACAAAGATTCCTTGTGAAACAGAGCAACAGAAATGGAGAATAAACACCCACAACAAACATTCTAACTCTAATGTGTTCTCTAATTGAACAATCCTAACCTCCCACAAGCGAAACAGGTTCCAAGTTAACCCGTTGTTCCGCGGAGTCATAGCCGTCGATACTACTTTAGGTAGTCAGTGTATCCGTCACTATCGAATGGCACGAAGACACCCATCCCATGATAGGCTGGGCTAGCTATGAGCATCATCACATTGCTGAAATCAATCAATGCAAACTGGCCTATGTTCTTTGCTAGTTACCTACTTGCAATGACATAGTTCCAATCAGGAAGGGTTCTTTCAAGGCAACAAGCGGCTTGCGGGAATTGTCTCGTTGGCTGGCTGGTGTCGTGTCGCTGGTTGGTGTCGCTGGTTGGTGTCGCTGGTTGGTGTCGCTGGTTGGTGTGGTTACACAGATGCAGTGTTAGTGTGCGTCTCCCTTAAAAGGTTCCACTTTCCCACCTTTCTTCGCTTCCTCTCCTTTCTTCGCTTCCTCTTCCTCCTTTCTCATACTCTTCAGCTCCTCGCTTCTTCTCGTCTTTCCGTAACCAATTTCAATCACAATCACATCATCGGCTGCGGCTTGCCGACATCTAATTTTGCTTCTCTACTTTTTCAAATCTATTCTACCTTCTTCCTGCTACCATGAGCGGCAGGGGCGGTAGAGGTCGGGGTGGAGACCGTGGAGGGGGAGACCGTGGAGGGGGGCGTGGAGGCGGTGGTGGCCGAGGTGGTGGAGGCTACCAGGGAGGAGGAGGACGCGGCGGCGGAGGAGATCGTGGCGGAGGTTATCAGGGAGGGGGAGGACGTGGTGGAGGTGATCGCGGAGGAGGTTTCTCTGGATTTCGAGGAGATCGTGGTGGAGGACGAGGAGGCGGAAGAGGTGGAGGACGTGGCGGTGGATCAGGAGACACGGGCATCTACAAGAGGTCCTACCTTCCCATCATCACTTCATATTACATTGATTTAATTTCAAGTATTTTCATGCTAACCGCTGTTTCATTTCTACAGAGGTGTTCCCTTGAATCCAAAACCCGGACAACAACAAATCGAAGATGATTTGGTGAAAGCTATGTCAAACATGCAATTGTCCGCTGTCACGGCAGATGGTACCCCTCGGCTGCCACGAAGGCCTGGATACGGAACTGTTGGACGTGCTACTTGGGTTCGAGCGAATTTTTTCCCCGTCAATCTTCCAAAGGACGCGGTATTCATGTACGACGTTAAGGTCGACCCGGAAGTCAAGAATAAGAGAAAGAGGAAAAGACTCTACGAAATCTTGGAACAGCATGAGTCCTTTAGGCCATACGCCAAATACACCGCTACGGACTATGGCAAGATCATTGTGTCCACAAAGCCGCTGAATCCGAAGGCTAGTCCTACCAAGGCTGGCGAAAAAGATGACAGAGTAGAGGTGAAGATTATCTACAAAGACACGGATGATTCGCCCGATCCGGCAGAAGGAAAAGGCGAACATAAGTTCCTCATCTCTCGTATGGCTTACATTCAGCCATCCGACTTCGAGGACTATGTCAATGGAAGGAGCCCTAACTATAATCCGGCTCAGGCTATCCAGGCTATGAATATCATCCTCGCCAAGTTCCCATCTAAGTCGATGAGTATGGTTCCTGTGGGACGGAACAAGTTTTTCGTCTTGAGTGACGATAATGAGCTCCGGTTTGATTTGGGAGCTGGTCTTATTGCTCTGAAAGGATTTTACACCTCCATCCGTCCTTCTGTTGGGAATATCATGTGCAACCTCAATGTGTGCACGACAGCTTTCTACGAGTAAGTATCAATTTTCGCATTAATTGCATCAATGGCACTAATTACTGTTTAGGCCCGGAAATCTGGCTATCATTATGATGAAGTTCTTGAATATAGACTCCAGGAATCCGAATATCAACGCGTTTGGCATTAGAAAGCTAAAATCCCATCTTCGGTATGTTAGGATCCAGCATTCGTATTTAAAGGATCAGAAAACCAAAAAGCCTATTCTGAGGCAACGTTCTATCAATGGTGTCGCCAATTTGACGCCTCAGAAAATTATTTTCGATGAAGATGACCCTACCCGTGGAACGAAGAAGTCAACCAACGTCGCAAAATTCTTTTTAGAAAGTATGTTTATATCTTTAATACCCAAGGCATAGCTAGAATGCTAAACTATTCTCCAGGACATAAGATCCAGCTGCAATACCCATTCCTTCCTGCCATCAATATCGGTGGTGAGCGTGCTGTGTGGATCCCTCCGGAGGTATGTACCGTCGTACCAGGGCAGCCATATATGGGGAAACTTCCAGATGATCAGACCGGAAGAATGATTCTCTTTGCCTGTAAACAACCCAAGGAAAACGCGGAGGCAATTGATAACGTTGGATTGCCCCGTCTTGGTCTGAAAGGAGCCAACACCCATATGGTAACATCTATCCTCTCTGAAGTTGTCTTTACGACATACTGATTTCTCTGCGAAGGAACCCTTCAAAATGTCGGTGTCGACAGAGATGATGGCGTGCCCAGCACGAATCCTACCCGCCCCGCCGATTTCTTATGCGAGTGGAAACATGACCCCTGCAGATGCCTCGTGGAACCTTATGAGGAAGAAGTTCAAGACCGGCGCCGTCATGAGCAAATGGAGCTATATGATCATAGAAGAAAGATTCCCCGTGGACGTTGGTCGGGTGATAGAGATTGTACAACAGTTCCATGGAACCTGCAGGGAGTACGGCATGAATGTCTCGCCTCCGGTCCTCAAACTAGCAGATGGAAAGGAACCCTCTAAAGTGAAGCTTCCCCAAGAAAGAAACCCTGCAGACCTGGAGAATGCCATGAAACCGGCGTTCAAGAGACTCATGGATAGCGGCATCAAAATTGTCTACGTTTTTCTACCTTCCCAGGACAAAAGTGTTTACGCAGCTGTGAAATATTGTGGGGATACCAAAGCAGGTGTTGGGACTGTCTGTTCTCAATGGTCTAAGGTTCAGAAAGGTTCGCCACAGTACCTTGCAAATATTGCCCTCAAGTTTAATCTCAAGTTGGGGGGTACCAATCATATTTTGCAACCCCCCCAGCTGGGACCTTTGGCTGGTGGGAAGACGATGATTGTAAGTATTTGAGCACCATCGAGCCAGAGGTATATGCTGATAACTCTAGGTTGGGTGTGATGTGACGCATCCTTCTCCTGGAAGCATGAAGGGAACACCGTCTATTGCTGGAGTTGTTGCAAGTTACGATGCTACTTTCTCCCAGTATCCTGCTTCTTTGCGTATGCAAGAAAGTAAGAAGGAGGTACTGGTTATCGATATTTGTTTACTTGATCGATTGACACTGACAACTTTGTAGATGATCACTGAGATGAAGGAGATGATGATAGAACGTTTGAAGGTTTGGTCGGCCAAAAACCAAAATCGCTTCCCAGAGAAGATCATGGTTTACCGTGATGGTGTCTCGGAAGGTATGCATCGCACCCTCTTTCACTCAATGCAGCATCAGGAGGACTCATAGACCCATAGGACAGTTTCACCAGGTTTTGGAACAAGAGCTCCCAAAGATTCGGGAAGCGTGTGCAGCGGTTCCTGGTGGCAGGTGCAACCCAAAGATTAGCGTCATTATCGTAGGGAAACGCCACCATACCCGATTCTACCCCACCGATGATAATGCAGCCGATGGAAAAACCGGAAATCCAACCCCTGGAACAGTTGTGGACAGATGCGTCACTGCTGTTTATGACTTCGATTTCTACCTACAGGCTCATGCGGGTATCAAGGGAACAGCTCGACCGGCTCACTACTATGTCATTCATGACGAGAATAAGTTTAGTGCAGATGCTCTGCAGTCAGTCGTATGTACATGTCCTTCCGCTGCAGACAACACCAACTAATATGGTGTTAGACCCACAACCTGTGTTATCTCTTCGGCCGTGCAACAAAGAGTGTTTCGATCTGTCCACCGGCATACTATGCCGATTTGGTCTGCGAGCGTGGGCGGTGTTATATTCACGGCCTCTTAACTTCCGCAGATGACAGTTCCAGCACTGTGTCAGGCATGAGCGATGCGCAAATTATTGCACAAACTCAGAGCAAGGCAAGAGCGCTTTGGGGTGCTGGAATTCACCCAAACCTGAGGGAGACCATGTTTTACCTTTAGATATTGTGTAAGTAGGATCATTTCCTCTCATATGCTGCCTTTCCCTTTCATGTTCTGATAGATCGAGTGCGTATAGCGAGGTTTACGATTTTGGTATTGCTTGTTTTTGATTTGGGTGTGGTGAAATGTGTACGATGGTTGACAGGAGAACACCTTGACTTTAGATGTGGCGGGTTTCTTTTGCTCCTACCGCTCGCGTATTTGTTTTTTTACGGGCATGTTTTCCTTGTGTATTACCACTTGGTTTAAACCGTTTGTTGTCGTGTATGTGTTGGATCGACCGTGGAGGTTTGTGTTCTCAGGGCTCTGTTTCATCTTGCTTTAGGGATGTTGGTAGAAGCTAGTCTGCCATTCAACAAAGGATATTAGGTTTTGGAACATCTGTGCTTAACAAGCGATTCGTAAAGTGAAGTATGCCCTACTGTTATGGGTTATGTTTCATACTGTCGATTTTACTTTACTATGAGATATTCTGGAGGAGTGGATATAGCTACATGCCCATACTCCAGTGATATGCAGGACATACAAATCTACCGCAATGCTCAGCAATTGACAGTCAACGCTATGTGCGCCCTCCCCCTCCCCTGCATTAGAGAGTTGCAGTAGCATTCGGATGTGTAAGCCACGCGAATGCCAAGACTTCCCGGTTTTTATCTTTATAATCTAAAACGGGAGCTTCAATCTCCTACTTCCTATGAGCTTCATGATAGTAACTGTGTACCACTGCCAATTAAAAACGAATCCCTATACTTTTCTCTGCACTCTCCTTGCTGTGATATTTCTTAATCTTCAGTATCTTTCTTGAAAACCGAAAGAAAAAAAGCCTTGGTATTCGCACATTCGAATGCTACTCCACCTCCCTACATTCAAATTGCCGCCACTATTGAGCAACCATGAAAATTCCCCAACTCCCATCCAGTGCCCTCCCCCAATACATCCACTTCCAACCCATCACTCTAAATGGATTGAGCCCCACACATCTCGGTGGAAGTCCAATCGACCTTGGAATCTCTTTGCTTTACGCTTCCGCCGAGCATTCTCCCGAGCACCCACTTCTTCGGGTGTCCCCAAGCCAAATCCTCTCCCGCTCCACCATAGAGGCGTTCTCAAAATCGGATCGCCATCTCCACGATGTACTACAAGCCACCGGGCAGCTTGCGCATACCCCACGGGGTGCAGCAATGATCTTTTTGCTGCTGCGAATGGGGACCGCCGCTGGCGTTTTAGCGGGGGAGCATGACGGGTGGTGCGAGTGAGTAGAGCCACGTTGTGCGACAACGGTAGTTTAACGTGTGTGGGACGCTCAGGTACATCCAGTTCCTCCCGCGCCTTGTGCTCCTGCCAACAACCTACACCTCGTCTGAGTGCAATCTCCTTATCGGGACCTCCCTAGAGCCCGCCGTCTCCTCGAAGCTCCGCGCACTCACGCAAGAGTTCGATCTCCTCCAAGCCGCAGTCCCATGGGCAACGCTGCAGGACTGGATACACGTCGATTCGCTGTTCCGGTCGCGCTCGCTGGAGCTACCATCGCATGGAACCTCCTTGGTGCCAATACTTGATTTTGCGAACCACGCAGAAGATGCGAACGCTTTCTTTGCAGTCAATGATGCAGGCGAGGTAACTCTCGACTTACGCCCCGGGATCCCCCTGCCGAAGGACGGTGACGAGGTCACAATTGACTACTCCGGTGGCGACCCAAAGCCGGCGGCGGAACTTATATTCTCGTACGGGTTCCTCCCAGTGACACTCAGTAGTGCGAGATCACTAACGCTTCCGCTCCCCGCGTCTGGTGACGACCCTCTGGGGAGAGCGAAGGAAGCTGTCTGGCCAGCCCCACGCAATGTAAAGATCTTTGAAACTGGTGACGATAGTGTGGACTGGGAGGCTGGGTTTATATATCTCAGCGTAGTCAATGAAGAGGATGGGCTGTTTTTCCACGTACTTCATACGATGGAAGGGGAGCAGAAGCTGCAGGTACTGTTTAGAGACGAGGAACTGAATCTAAGAAATAACCCACGGAGGCTCGAGGAGCTCCTGCAAGCGAGCGAGATGTGGGAGGTCTTTGAGTTGCGCGCTGTGGCGATGTTGAAGGAGCGTGTGGAGGCGCAGTTGGGCAGGTTGCTGACTGTTAAACATGACGAAGCAGTGAAACGGGCGACTGAGGAGAAAGAGCCTGCAGGACAGAAAGAGCATGAGCATTACAGACCACAACCACTATCGGTCATTACAGAGCTTCGAGAATTAGAGGAAACACTACTGCTTAATGCGGTCGATATGTTTGAGAAACAAGTAACCTCCCTAAAACTCCACTACCACCTCCATACTGACACACACTAGCAAGCAACACTCCTGTCACACCCAACAGTGCAGGCCTACCTATCCCAGATGCAGCAGCAAGAGTTTTCTGAAAACCAGAATACTATTACCACAGACGACTACGGAGATGTAGACGAAGGAGAAATAGATCTATCATAAGTGACGACTGACTTCTTTTTTGGTAAATATTTTACACTAGACGGGAGGGGTCAATGGATAATGTTTTGTCCCTGTGGTTGTACCAAGTGCTCTATAAACGCATATGTCCCAGAGTCTCTCCAGTTCGTATCTTATTCCTAGCTTTGTCTCGTTCCCAGCCTGCAAAATAAATTTCAGCCAACAGCGAGCATGCACGCGAGACTAGAAATGCGGGCACGAGACAATTCATAACTTTACACCATACCAACGACCTCTTCATCAAGTCGAATCGTGTCATGAGGCGGAGAAGCCCTTTGGCCCAGCACCCCCATTTTTTCTTCAAAAAAGAAATGGCTGAATGACTCTGTTTTACCAATGTCATCTTGCATGAGCATTGTGCATTGTGCATGTGCATTATGCATTGTGCATTGTGCAGTATATATATGAACACATCCATGCGACAGATCCATTTAATCTACTGTAGAACGTACCGGTATAGACTTGGATGAAATCTTTGCCCGAAATTTTGAGGGATAGGACTTTTTTACGATGGAGGTGCCAAGCCACTACAGCCAAGTTTAGTCCTATTGTGGTATGGTGGATCATGTTGAGCCTGTTTCAGTAGGCACAGTCCAGATTTGGCCTAGTTTCTCACTTTTGGTCTATTTTTATATAAGTACTGGAGTAGAGGGAATTTCTCTCTAATACAGACCCCACTTTCTCTTTCTTTTTGCTCTCTACTTATGTGTCTGCTAGCCAATCAGTTGCCAAGATAAGTGCACTTACTTATTCCGCTGCAAATATAAAAAATTCTATCAAATTTCAGATAGCATGTTACGGGGGTGCTTCCACCTAAGTAACAATACTTAGTTATACCCTAAGGTACTTCTGGGCAAGTACTTTATGCACGGCCGTAGATCCTAATTTCTCTCAATTAAGTATGCAGCAATAGTATCTCTAGGAACTGCTTGCAAACAATTCCTTTGCTTCCGAGATAGAGGTTTTGCTGGTATTTTTCCTGATCTTGTATGCAACAGCGGATCAGCCTTTCTTTTAAAAGCTTTCTTCCTTTCCTTCTGGGATTTACTAATAAACTCCTTAGTTTCCCTTATAACCCGTGAGGCCCGGCCTAATTCGGAATCACTATGCTCAAGAGTGCAATTATCGATTATTGTATTATCGACTTGAAATATTCTGTCGGGATGAATATGACCTGATTCAAAATCGATGCTGGAGCAATCTTGAATATCCCGAGGCGTGGTAATTCCCTCCTTATTAGGTTCGTCCGTAACTGACATACCAACTTACTCCGTAATCCCTTGCGACTGTAGATTATTGATATGCGTTACCAACCCTTCCGTAAGACCAATGACATAAGCTATCCGCCAGATACTCTGCGCCACAAAGATATATCGATTCTTCCTGGCGTAACTGATGATTTTCACTAACGCATACACTATAATATCGTTGTCGTTTTCGAAGGTTAAGGTCATTACTCAAGGTAATACTTATTGAATGGTGCGGGGCTGCCGCTACAGAAAGCTAATAAATTTTATAACAATAGGTAGATATAGGTATTATAAAAACTCAATAATAAATAATGGTTTTCTTTCGCTGGTAGATATTGCTGTTTTGTTTCGCTGCTAGAGCTTGTCCTTCTCATTGTCGGAACAATGGAATCACTTATATAGAATCTTCTCGGGTGTTACGCATGCACACCCATTCTTCATCTTCCATGATTGTGATAGCAACGTGCTTTGCATCTTACATGCTTACACGTACGCATGCATGTTTAAGCAAGTCATACTAGAACGCACATGGTAGAGATTGCCACGAATTGCCCAAGGTTATCGTATTCATGCAATGTGGTTTCAAAGCTTACGATCCTGATAAGAATCAGGCCATCCATCGCATGATATCATATATCAGATCCTAACTTCAACTTGGACATCTCACTCTCATATGGTTCAGTAATTGGAAACATCTGCCGAACATAGCCAGCAGTGTCTTTTAGCACATCATAGTATTGTATGACTGCCTCATAGATTTAAGTGGCAGGCGACCACTACTATGCCGACGTAGATTAATTGACACGTATACGCATGCATGGTTAGGCAAGTCGTACTCTCGCAGTTGCCATACCGTCACAATCTAATGTGTGGGGATGCTTCAGACCTCATATCAACAGCCAGTGTCAAAATCCCTCAATCACGCCATAGCTTAGGCCGAGACCATTCTCTTTGACTGGGGAGTGCCCAGTGCTCCGACGTTACATGAAACTATCTGTCTTTAGATTTCGCTTAATAGCTTAGTGTCTAACGATTGCCGTGTTTGTGAGTGGGAGTAATCTCCAGTCCAATCAGACATAATCCCGCTAAATCTACGAATGAATCTGGTTGAAAACAATACGCTCGGCAGGGCTTTTAACCCTTTCGATCTGGCACTGTTATTGCATCATCAAATCAGGACTACGTAAGTATTGCCCTTTCAATGAATCCGCTAGAGGTCGAAACTCCTCTATCCAATGGAGACGAGTACCACTCTATCCCCACTAAAGGATATCATGACTGAAAGTTCTCAGGATGCCTAGGGTAGCCGTTATGTATGTCAGATGACTCGAAAGTATACTGACAATTACCCATCATTGGTTATCTGAGGTTACATATACTCTGTTAAGGGAGAACCCCTAACATAGCAGACTTTACAGAGTACAGCTTATTATATGTATATAAATGTGGGTGTCATCAATATGCAGTGACCACAAAGTATTCTTATTAGTTAACTAGTCATATATACTTAATTCTACCAAAAATCACTATTTGAATCTATGATATCTTATCCAATTAAATTTCCAAATTTTGATATAGTAACAAACAGTTCAATATATGAAATGTGGAGTATGTATTATTGTGGCTCAAATTATGTATGCAGCTATATTCAACCCAATGAATCATAGGTGAAAGTGTTCATCACCGATAGGCTGAGCTACATCTGTACATGTACACACACTACTTATAGCAAGCTTCCTGTAGATTTCTACACAATACGCAGTCTATAGTTATCTGTAGTCAATTCATAGAGATGTACATGTAAGCCCATGGTACTATATATGGCTGCCTGCCAGAGATAGACTGATACCTGTCTTTATTGTCTACAGCCTTCACCATTATACAAGTACTGTATACACTATCACTACAAGTTAGAATGAGAGCCCACTGCTGATTGAAAGCCTACTCTAGAGCCTGTTTGAAAGTCTGCTTGATAATCTGCTTGAGAGAGCCATGCTTTGGGTGGAGTAGAGTTTTCCATGGAAAGCATTTGGCTGATGGTGAACTCTGAGTTTGCAGAAGCTTTGGCTAATTAAAGCCTCTAAGTCTGTGGAAGCTTTGATGCTAGCATTGCCATATCCTACCAACTTGTCCAAGTGCTTCTGGTACAATAATTACCATCACCAAAACCATTACCTTCGCCATCATCACCTTCAGCCCTGGACTGAATGTGAACACATACACCCACCAAAGGTGGAATGCAAGCACATCAGCAAAATGTAAAACGGTTCAGAAGCTATATGCAAATCTCCCAGACACTCCAGTCAACCTCACTGCTGCTTCTAAGCAATTCCACATACTCCCAAGCCCCCATGGAGCTAAGGAAAGTGCTCTCTCTCAATGCAAGAGCAGTCTCAAGTGCATCTGAAAGCACCTGAAGTTATGGAGGTGCATTCAAGATGCTATGATATATGACTTATAGGATAGTCAAATTTTGGAGCAGCTGGGAGCTCTGCGAAGGTCTGTGGGAGACTTCAAGAGCAGATGAGAGTATAAGTAGGAGACTCCAAGAGCAGATGAAAGTATCTGTGGGAGACTACGAGAGCAGCTGATGAGACCACTGGGCAGCTCTGCAGAAGACTTCAAACTTGATGCGATATTCTCACCACAGGGTTTTTTACAGTCACATAACCACAAGCCATTTTGTCTATTATATTCGTCTTTGTTACAATTACAAGAAGAATTGCTACATCATACTATGGTATGTGTTATCTATCTAAGTCTATCTATATATATACAAACATTCAATCTGGCTGCAGATGGCACTTGAGCACAATTGGAATACCTGGAGGCGACAATTATTTGAACATTAGAGATCCATGTGGAGGCTGTAATTGAGCGAGTTTGAAGCACTTGGACAGAGGTCATAACTCTGTGAACTCAAAGATGTACTTGGAGGTGGAGATCAAGTGATTTCTGGAATGCACTTGGAAGCTGTATTTGAGTGAAATTGGAGATGTATGTGAACACCATGATTGTGTGTACTAGGAGGCTGTGATTGAGTGAGTTGGCTGATGAACTTGGAGGCTGAGATCAACAGGAGACAGAGATTCATGGGAGGTGGTTATGGAGCAAGTTTGGAGCTGGACTTGGAAGCCGTGATTGATGGAGATTGCAGATACACTAGAAGGCCATAATCGTGAGAACTTGGAGGCTGTGATGGAGCTAGTTTGGAGATTCACTTGGAAGCCATGATTATGTGAAATTGGAGGCTGAAATGGAGCAAGTTCAGAGATACACTTGGAGGGTGAGGTTGCATGAACTCAGAGATGCACTTGGATGCTATGATTGAACACAATTGGAAGAGTACTTGGACATGGTTAATCTGGTGGGGGTTGATTGGAAGGTGTGACGAGTTTATTGTTAGTTAACTCACAACTGTCTCAATGTGACAAGCTCACTTAACCATTGAGCTCTGATAAAGAGCTGGCTGGTGGCAGTGTATCTGAAGGGAGGCACACCAGGAGCTGTAATAACATTCAGGGGTCAACTCATATTCATGAGAATGAAGGAAGACTGGCTGTGAGACAGTGGACATCAGCAACAAATATTTCGGTCCGGGCAAAATGGCTCCATCAGAGCCGTCAAAGACACCCAGGTGGCAGATTACGCCGCGCCCGGCCTCAATACCACACGTCGTGTTGCATATCGCCCTCCGATCGTGGTTTCACCGTTTCTTCTCGCTCTGTTGTTCTCCTATTTCAAACGAACACTCTGGCATTGTGGCCAACTGTGACCATCCGTTGGAATGGGTTCATTGGGTACGCACATGCATCGGGATTGCAACGCAATGGGTGACATTGCGAAAATCTCTCCTCGCGTTCCTTCTACGTGCACCCAAAATGCAATTCTCTCTTTACTAATTATACACATCATTTCAAGTCGCCAAATCAACGTGGCTATTGACAATCCATTGCTCTTTCCGTCCTTCTCCTGTCTTACTACTAGTAGCTATCTCTGGAATTTCGTGCCCGCAGCCGACGATGTTTCCCATCCTGAAAACTTGCAAAGCAACCGCTGCCGGTGCTTTTCTCACTTGAACAAATTTCTAGACAGGATCCAGGTTACCCGAGTTTTCAGGTATTGTGGTGAGCGCGAGGGCTAACCAGTACTCGACAAAAGCTCGATCCTCGTTTTGGAGCTTGATTTTGAATAGTCGTTGCAGTGGCCACGGGAGACGCCCATTCAGCGCGCCATAACACCTCCCCGGGCGTTGCATTACCCATACGCAGTCATTCCGTCGATCCCCTCTGCGCCAGCTCTGGCTTCCTGTCCATCGACACATCTGAGATATGCGTTCACCTTCTAAACCCTCAACTTGAACCTTAGTACCATGGTAAATACAGAGCTCCATTGCGTGCAGTTGTTCATCCGATATATACGTCTTGTTACGACTCTTACGCTTTATACACTCCCACGTGCTGCTGTATATTGCCGCGTGGTGCGTTGCGTCATGCGTATTGTCGAGTAATGCTCTGAAGTCTTTGATCACAGCGTCAGGATGCTTTCCATCACGGCGGTTTTGGGGTCCCATGAATTGGGGCTTCGCATATGACTTGGGGCTCAGGGGGGCAGCCAGATCAGCACCAGAAGGGAGGACTTTGCAGGCGGCAGCGCTGTTCTCCCAACGCTGAACGAGGGCTTGGAGATTGAGCTCTCTCATTTCGAAGCAGAGGATGCGACCCTGAAAAGTGATTACTTGTGGCAGGTAGTTGAGATTGTGATTGGAGGCGTTCCAACTGTCCTTGAGGTTCATTTTGTGTGCTTGTTAATGTCTCTCGGCAGAATACTGTTGCAAGGCTCTGTATCAATGAATCTGTTCGGCCCAATGAGACATCGAGTGGATCTTCCGAAAGTTGAAGTAGGCTTCTAACTCCTTGGAAGCATCTATCTCGTGGCGGATATAATCCCGCCAGGCGTTTATTTCGTGCCGCTTCGTGGATGGCGTCCAAGTTTCAGCATTGGGTTCCTTGTCTACGTATCGCTGCTTCACGAGTTCCGTTCTCAGGGCATTGGCTTTTGTCTTTGCCTTGTTGCCGGCTCACCCGAGTAAGAAAACATCTTTCAAAGTGTGAAAACAATGCAAGGCGTCCTCCATGTAGCTCAATGTTGCATCATCGTGATATTTATATCAAGCATACATATAGAATTCCAACAATCCCTGTGTGCACTCAATTGCGCAATTGAATATGGGACGCTGAGCGGGGTTTCCGCCTCATAGAGACTGGGTTACAACTCCAAGCAGGTACCGGCTCATTTCCTTCATCTCCTTCCCATTCCATTGAGAAACTTCCTCATATGACTTATTTTTTGGTGTGAGGTCATGGTAAGCAGGCACGGATAACCAGATTGCATTGTACTTGTCAAGCCGTTCGTGCATCTTCATGAAGTGGAAAATCCACTTCTGGACGTGGTCAAGCATGCCGATCTGCATTGTATGGAGGAGGTCGGGCTTCGGGAGGTCGCTCACCATACAGGGAATATGTCGAAACACGTTGAATCCTCGGTGAACATGGCGCGACGAGAGTCCGGCATCCGCTGCCTTGGTGTTGGCATCGCTGAGCATTCTATATAAGTTGTGATCCCGCCGGGGGTGTTGCTTGTCAGGATGCACATAATCTCCAAGTTTGTTCTTTGGACACTCGCACCAAAAACATACATGCCGCATGAGATGATGTAGGTCGCAATACTCCGGGAAATCTGCAAGCCATGCTGCTACATCCGGTTTGCAATGCCTGAAGTTGCCATCTGCACAGAGAACATTGTAATACCCGCTCCTGGCGCTGGGATTTTCTCTTAAGGTGAGTGGCTGGAGCAGCCGCCGAAGTACTTCGTTCAGCACCTCTCGGTTTGTTTACGGCTGTTCATCCAGCTGCTTCCGAGGAATATTGCGGTTCTTGATTGGAATCGGTTGGAGAGCGACCATTATGACGCTGTGCATTGAGGGCATCTGGCGGATCTTCGAACATAGATTGCCAATTGTGATATATACAGGCCACTCTGTCTTGTCGCCAGCAAAATTCGAGAGATGTGTTCCATCGGACATGATGATCAAGGGAACCAGTGTATCCCCCACTCTGAGCGTTGACTAAACGTCGATTAGCACGTTATGATCCTCTAGTATCTCTCCTTACCTGTGTCTCCCACCACCAGTCCGCAGTGTGCATTTCGGTATAGAGGAGTTTCGAGGTCGAATTGCTGTTAAAGCAACTCTGAGGGGCGAAAATGAGATGCTCGGCGTAGGCTGGCTGCAGCATCAACCATCTCATGCTTTTGATGATGTCTCGACTCCAGTATTTGATAGGGCGTTGGTGATTGTCATTCCATCGCGTATCATCGAGAGTGTGTAGTTCCCACTCCCTGAGAGCCTGATCGTCTGGCATGCTAGCCACGAGATTCTGGATGCCATCCACATTTTTGAAGCTTGGGAAACGCAGAGCGGTGTTTTCTTCCTTCAACACGTTGTCATAGTAAGTCTTCATGCCCTTCTTGTTGATCCCACACTGGATATATTTGCACTCTTCACGCGTTGCAAACGGGTAGTAAGGATTGTTTTGTACGTTGGTCTCATGGCAGCCCTGAGCGTCGCGTTCACATGGCTCAGCAATGTAATCGATCAGCGGAGCGCCAGTGCCGGGGTACATTTCCGTCTGTGGCAGAAGTGGCGGTGATTGAGACTCTGAGTCTGCGATGTTTTCAACGTGTTCAAGGTAGGGAAATGCGTCCACGTATTTGACTGAATCTTTGTTAGCGTTGAATTGATGATGCTGAGTGGGTTCAACGCGTTGGGGCGTGCTGCGAATAGCCAGATTCTTCCGGCATGCAACTTGAAGGTGTTCAGGATGGTGTAATTTGATATGTTTAAGTCGCCAGCTGTCTGAGGTGAACTTCTTTCGGCCAGAAAATTCGGTGCAATATAAAGGGGTCTTCCCTGGCATTGTTGACAACACGCGAGGAGTGGAATATACACTGTAGAAAGGGACGAAAGTTGGTTCCGGGCCCAAGCCGCCTCGTGTAAGTTCACGATACTTTCAGCTAACTTATTGAGTCTCGACACCATCACTAGGAAGTTCCTTACACGCCAGGAGTTGCAAAAACACTGCATGCGCGATGTCCTATAATACAATGAATACAATAAAACCAATAAAATGAAACCAATATAAAACCCATAAATAAAATAAACCTTGAGCAATCCAAAAACCTCGTGACGCGTGTAATAATCAATGCCTGAGATAGATAGACTAGAACAAAGGAACCGAACAAGACAAGATCCCGACCCTAACCCAAACGCAACAACCATCGGCTCCACTGCAACACGAGGACTGGTCCAGTCCTCCCCTACCGAGCCATCCGGGCGCGCCTCAGGGAGAGGGACATCGGGGACAGGGACATCGGGGAGAGGGACATCGGGGAGAGGGACATCAGGGAGAGGGACATCGGGGAGACTGTCGCCACCTGCCGATTCAATCAGCAGCTGCTGATCCACATCCACATCCGAGGTGTTTCTGGCTGCCTCAGCTT
>Ga0307512_10000082_pt1 | contig 112355 bp, 110 predicted proteins | sample 14_EM_MG_FD_200267 | JGI IMG/M metagenome (GOLD analysis project Ga0307512, IMG submission 200267) | Populus trichocarpa ectomycorrhiza microbial communities from riparian zone in the Pacific Northwest, United States - 14_EM | ecosystem: Host-associated > Plants > Roots > Unclassified...
GCCCCGGCGCAACTTGGAGAGCTCGCCGGATTCAAGAATTCGTCGGTTGATCTCGGCAACGGTTTCGGGGTGCGCACCGGAGGTGGTGGTCGTAGGACCGGATGTGGATGTGGACGGTGGTGGCGGCATTGGGAAGGTGAGGCTGTGGTTGTGAAGTGAGGTGGTGGATGCAAGGAGAAAAGGTGGAGGTGGGCTGCTGGGGAGACGCGCCTGCACGGACGGTTGCAAGGGTCAGTATGATAGCGTGGTCTTAAAGCAGGGATGTGTGCGCTAGGGTTAGGGTTCTAATATCTGATCTGCTCAACCACTTTATATCCCTTAGCTGAAGCTATCAGCCAATACCAAACAAAGCTGCCATCCGAAATACGCAACCATCATAGCGCCAAAATCCCGACTTTCCGAAATCGCGTTGACAAGGCCTCCTACCACGCTCTTTTCAACAATCCTCATCCTCATCTCTGAAGGCGCACAGCTCATAGGAATACACCCGATTCACATCGGCGATCACACCGTGCTCCACCCACGATGTCGCCTCAACTCAACGCTCGGGCCAATCACTATAGACGACTATTGTATCCTCAACAAGCGCATACTACTAGCCACACCTGACGAAAAGAGACTTGTTGTGGAGGACTACGTGGTGGTTGAGATGAACGCAGTGGCCGAAGCGCACAGGATTGGTGAGGGAACGGTTGTGGAGGTTGGAGTAAATGTGGGGAAGATGGTAGACGTGGGGAAGGTATCAGATGCTTCATGCTAGCTCTGGTAAGGAGGCGAAGGAGGAGGCGAATAGTAAGCTGACGATGTGGTAGAATTTAAATCGGACCCAGTGGTTTGTTTCAATGGTCTCTGAAGTTTATTGGCGTTGTTGCTGTCCCAAACAGTTCCTAGGCTCGCGTACCTATCTAGCCGGTGCGCACAGTACACCGAAGGACCACCATCACTGGATTAAACAGTGACATTGAATGATTGCCAAGCTACGCAATGACGGAAGTTAACTAAAACCAAAAAAACTTATTAGCAACACCTCGTTTCGATCGAGGGACCTCCGGGTTATGAGCCCGGCGCGCTTCCGCTGCGCCATGTTGCTTGCCCAGTGGTCGTACTAAGGTTTTTGTTCTTATAGAAATTAGAATGTTTGGGAGACCAATGCACAGGGGGTGAGTGAGTGAGTATTCATGGTGCTCGCGTAGGCAGAATATTTCTTATGTTATTTGCTAACTACTTAGGTTACGTACAAAGGTACTTCAATCGATACATGACCCGTCCTCTTCCCATCATCACATCACATCGTAGGAGACAAAGAGAAACAGAACCTCTGTACAAGTCGCGCTTCCCAGGTATGCCGCACTACCACCACCACCAATGTACAAAGTTCCAAAAAAATAAAACCCCGGTATATATATAAGCAAAACAAAAGCAAAGCAAAGCATGCAACATAAACCGCTACAAAACGCCCCCAAAGGTCAAACCAAACCAAACAGACCCACACGATCGCCACCCACAATTACACTCACTCCTCTTTACCCTCCCCAAACTGTCGTGGGACGATTCCCCCACTAGTGCTATGTTCTTCAATAAACGCCGACAAATCAACCGTCATACTACCCTCCTTGCCCTCATCAAATAATTCATCCACCATATGACTAATTCCATTTCCGCCATTCGGTGTACTCGGCAAGAAATCGCTCCAATCTGCCGCTGACATTCCATCGGGGTCTTGATAGAGTGCAAATCCTGTTGGCGGAGAGCTAGGCAGCGGCGAACTAGGCATAGTGTAGTCCGTATTCAAGAAATCGTCGTCCATATCAAACGTGATCTGTGCTGAGAGCTCCTCAATATCAGCCAACACCGATGGGTCCTCGGCCAGTAACTTCTCCAGCAGCCCGGCAACAGGCGACATTGACTTTCGTTGCAACGGTGACTTCAGGAGTCGGCGCTCGGGAGTAGCGGGTACGGGTCTAGGTGTACGCCTTGTGGATCGGCAAGGGCTGCTTTCCCGCATGGGTTTGGAGGCGGAGCGCATGGGAGTTCGCAGTTGCTGGAAGCTACCAATTGTAGGCCGCTTTCCCGTTGGCGTGGTAGGATGTGCAATCACGTTTCCGGGCTCAGGCTCGGGGGTTTTGTTTTCTTTACCTGTACCCCTTTTGGGCATTGGGTGGCCGACAGGCTTTTCGGGGCTCGATTTGCGAGCTTCTGGGAAGAGACGACGTTTGGGTGATGGCATTCCGTCCACCACGGCGTCCAAGTCGATAGGACTCGCTGCACTGCCGTGTATTGGGCTTGAGCAAGCTACCCTACGGCCTGCATCAATGGCGGCATTCCAATCCGTGTTATTTTCTTTCGATGCCGAGCGATTTGCAGATGGTGTCATAGCGGCACTCCTTTCCGGGGACGTAGGAGCTATTACCGTGACATCCTCATCCGCAAGTATGATCGGCTCTACGCATGGCTCAGACGTTTGTATTGATAAGCTAGAAGCCGGAGGAGTAGGTGCAGGCGCAGACTTTTTCCGTTTCCGGGGGTTTGAATTTTTGGACTTTTCTTCCTTGTTGGATTCCCAGAGTACTTGTGGCCGCATAGTTTTGTGTGAGAGAAACCACAATCCACAGGCATTGCATAACAGGAGCTCCTTTTCCTTCTCCCTGCGGTAGTGGCCTTTAACTTTTGCATCTTCTTTCTCTACCTCTTCCTGGTTATCGGGTGGAGGCTTCACCCTTCTCCACACACCAGTTTCGATTGCACCACAGTTCTTGCAGTACTTTGGCATCTCGCCGCGCTTCAACGCCTCCAGCAGCTGCGTCTCGATCCGACTTTTCATGTGAGCAGCAGTCCGGGACTTAGTAACAGTTTTTGGTTTCTCCGCTGGGACAGCACGGGGTGCCAACTGGACTTCTCCCCCAATCTCACTCGAGGGAACAGCATCAGAATCAAGTGGTACACCCTTTTTGGCTGGTACTGCTGCCTGTTTGGCTTTCTTTGGTAGCTTGACAAACTGCGACGATTCTGGCGATGCAGTTGCTGACACTGTCGCATCATCAGGCTGGGATAATGGGTCGATTGGTTTTGGTAAGAGAAGACCACATGATTGAGGTATAAAATCGGATTGTGGCTCCTCCTTTACTTGTGGTGGCTCAGTCTCTTGCTCCTGCTCCTGTTCTTGTTCTTCAAACAGAGTCTCCAACCTTCCGGCTCCAAGATCATTTGCCCGAGGCGGCGGGAGAGAAGGTAAACATGGGCTTGTTGGTGCAGGAGAGGGCATGCAAGTGTTTTCGGCAATCTCAAGTTGTGTTGGTGGAGAAGATGCCATAGTGTTACACTGTGGTGAGGGAGATATCTCAGATGGAACAGATGCCTCAACAGTTGCCGATGATTGCCTGGATATACTTGGCTGTGATACTGATGACGACTCTCGGCTCCGCGAGGGTCGCGGAGCTGGTGTTGGACGTTTAGTAGCCTGGTGGGGTGGAGGGGGAGGAGGAAGATTGTCCGGCACTTGAATAGGCTCTTCTGCAGGCGTTGGAGGGGCACCTGTGGGTGTTGTTGACGTAGGATTCGGAGAATCAACCTTCTTTTTCTTAGGCCTCGGGGCCCTTGTCCTTTGCTTCTTCTTCGGTGGTTCTACAACATCCTCAGATGATGATAGACTACTTTCCTTCCATTCCAGTGATGGAACCAATCGTAGTGGTTCATTGATAGTTGGGGCAGCCTGTGCTGTAGAATGTTGTTGTGGTGTAGGCGGGGGTGGAGGTGGTGCTGGTAGTGCAGCCGTAAGTACTCGTGGATTTGTATTTAGAAAATTTGACCACGTAGAAGCATCGAAATCCCCTGGCAGCGCTCTGGATAGTGCCTGGTATGCATGAACTGAGTTGACGAATTGTTCCTGCGTGAAAGTGTCCACCTTCTGTAGCCTAATCTTGACCTCTAGCGTTTCTCTGGTATCATCATTACCCGGGAACACAAATGCATTCGAGTTGACGCGACCGGTAACCATCAGGCGAGTTGATGAGCTCTCGGTGTTGAGCATTGCCCACGAAAGCATACCGCAGCCAACGAGTGGGATATCCGGTTCTGAATAGTCATACGCGTAGACGGAGTAATCGGGACCAAGGCGTGCTACTAGTTCCGGACTGAACAAGAAAAAAACAATGGACGGTAAGCCTATGGTTGAGATCCTCAAAAATCATGTCAACCAGAATTATACATGCCTCCCCGCAATAATGCTTAGAATGCAAGTCCTGAACTCGACGGCACCGACTAGTAGATCGCGGTTGACCTGGACCACAGGCGTGTTTACGAGATGCGGCCATCGTGCGAGGCAGTTGCTTTTATTTCCTTCGTCGAAACTGTACGAGACTTTTACTGCACAAATTCAAAACCACCGGATCAGTTTCTCCCGGAGACTTCTCGGCGTGGTAAAACAAACATCTCATTTTTCTCGAATTGGTGTTTGTTGACACTTCTCCCCCCATCCTGGCATCACCCTCGGTGGACGACGCTGGAAGCGTAGGACCCAGGGCCGAAGACATACGTAAAGAATTTCCCGCCTCAGTAAATGTTTTTATTGACTCGCATGCACGTATTCGGTGTCTCGCTGTGTGTTCGGGGGGCGCGTCAAGGCACTATGGTTGAGTTGGCGTGCGAGTTTGGGGTTGTGACGCGAAAACCGAAGCGAGTGATCAGTGGATCGAACGCGGACAACCAAATTGCAAGATAGGAATAGCTGGGGCGTGGGTATGTGATGCGAGAGTTGAGGTAAGGGTATATAGAGAAGAGGAAGTAAGGAGAAGAATGTATTAGTGGGAAAGAGAAAGGGAGGAAGAATACAATCGTAGGAGAGGGAGGTTGGATTAATTCCCACCCGCGTTGCGCTCTTCGCGTCTGCCAAGGCACCTGATCCCTGTTCAACGTTCCTGCTTAAGGGACTGAAGTCTACGCGTTTGCATGCACAATGCAGCATTAACAATCTTGCGCCTGCTTTGAGACAACCCAAGTTAACCTCCAGCAGTTCTTCCAGCAACAGAACCCCAACCACAACACGAAGATCTACCACCGCACCGCTCTTTGATAACCTGCTCCCTGGTAGGTGAATATTCTCTGTGCTTTATTTAGACTTGCCTATGACTAACACCACTCAGATCCTCAAATCTGCACCACCCCCCTTATACCTCTGTTTAATGGCTTCTCTCGTCGACAAGCCCCGCTCCGAGCTGACCGAGTACGAAATCGCCGAGCTCGAAAAGTACGAATTCTCCGCAGGGCCATTGTCGATCCTGCAGACAGCGGTTCGCTCGCACAACCAGGTTCTCGTGTCGTGCCGCAACAACCGGAAGCTGTTGGCGCGCGTGAAGGCCTTCGACAGGCATTGCAACATGGTTCTTGAGAACGTCAAGGAGATGTGGACCGAAGTTCCAAGGAAAGCGGACGGCTCCAAGGGAAGACCTGTGAACAAGGACCGTTTCATCTCAAAGATGTATGTTCCGTCCACCCTGGTTGCACCTATCGCTACGTGGTGCTGATGGATATCGATGTGCAGGTTTTTGAGAGGCGATTCAGTTATCCTTGTGTTGTTGAGTTAGAAGTCGGATGATGGGGTTAGGCATGTTGATCCAGTTCTACGATATCGACACATGACCGACAATTGCAAGTTGAGATCACCGGAGTTAAATGAGTTGTAATGTGTGAGGTACTCTTATGATGCACGCAGACGTTCAGATTCCAAGATACAGGCACAAACAGCACACAGTATTTGAGCAACCTTCCTCCTCTCCGCTGGTACAACGTATCCAAACCAAACCAATGTAACGTAAGCCCATCACAAGTTTGATATCTTTCAAAACAGAGTCTCAAGACCGCTAAACCTAAGATCCCGCGCTCCAAAATGGCATTCCCATGTAGTCTGATACCTTCACCCTGCCACCGGTGGAGCAACCACAGACCCTGCCTTATAATTCTTGTGATCCGCGTGTTTCTTGTAGTAAGGATTCTGCGGTTGCGGCCTCATCTCCGCCGGCAAGGACTCCATAACCCTGGCCAGCACAGCATCCCTGCTCCGCTCGTTGTCCGCATCTCTCGTCCATATCAGGATAAGGTGAGAATTAAATCTCACACTGATGGAAACGCCGCAAATATCATCCCCTTTTCCCCCTTATTAGCCAGTCATTTCCCAAAAAGTAAATTGTATCTGCATACCTTTCTCCACAACCTCCTGTAGAATCTCGCCAATCGCCATCATAAGTATTTCCTTCCAAAACTCGTGGCTTTGACTCTTTGGTACCCGAAACGTCCAAGCCCCGCCATTCTTGTTCCTCTTATCCTCCCTGCAATCTCATATCAGCAGCCGGGGGAGAGTTGTAGCCGGTGTAGTATACCATAGCGGTTTCACATTCTTCTTAAACAGATGCAACGAGTCTTTCAATGGCAGGTTTGTGAATGGTGTGTTATTGAACACCTGCCAGAAGCTTTGAACAGTACTGATCTGCGCAATCTCTTTCAGACGGTCGTCCCACTTGTCAGGCAAGGCGTCGGGGTTGTCCCTTTATATATCCTTAGCTCTCGTGAAGGGAGATAGAGGAGCGGGGAAGCGTACTTCTCGTGCCAGAATACCCATTCGTGGCGCAGAGGGTATGGTCGTAGCTTCTTTAGCATAGTCATGCGAAGCTCTGCGCGTTTCCCGCTAGGTCCTTCGGTGGGGGACCCGCCGTTGAGCTGTAGACTCGGAGGTGTGGTATCGGAGGGGGAGTTGGCAGCGGACATGATTGTTGGTATGGTATTGGTTATTACGGCTTCTCGGAGAGGCGGGAGGTCGATGGGTATAAGTATGCGAGAAACAAGTAAAGAAAGACAAAGGCAAGTAAGGCAGCTGATATATATTTATTCTCACTTAGCGGCGGCGGCGGCGTTTCACTGGTCGACTTACGTATGTCGACTGCGGGGAACCACTGTTTCACTGGTGCTTCAAGCTGACCCCCCCTGTCACCCTCCCAACTTGTTTTCGAAACAATCAAACCACGCACCAACCACAATGTCGTCCGACCAGAAACCCGACTTCGTCCCGCCACCCCCTTCGAGCGACCGTACAATAGCCCCTTCTCTCTCTCGAACGGCTTACTGATTCATCATCAGTGCTGTCACGCCTCAACTCGTTTCTTCCGCAGCTTTCCGCCGCCAACGCGTCTCTTGAAGCCGAGATCGCTGCCGCCGGGAACGCAGACACGAGGAACATCGAACATGTACGCGACGACGAGGAGCAGTATATCGAGATGGTAACTCTCCCTCCCGCGCGCGCTCTCTCCCATCACACACGCTAATAGAGCTGTAAATAGAACCTCGGCCTCGGGGTGCTTGAAGAAATCCATCCAGAGGATGAAGACTCAGATTCGTCAGTAGAAGAAAAAGATCCAATCGCCGCCCTCCTCAGCCCCACGCCCACCAGAAAGCCCACCATCCAGCTCGTCTTCGAAGAAGACAAAGAGCCGCATGGCGTAAAGCGGAGTGCGCCCCCAGATTCGGATTCGGATTCGGATTCAGACACGTCAGAGTCCGAGGTGGAGGAGGAGGTAAAAGAGAAAATAGAGTTGGAGACTATTTTGTCCGAGAGTAAACGGCATGGCAAGGGACCGAGGGGAAGGCCAAGTATCGAGGAGGTTGTGGAGAACAAGAGCACACCTACACCCGAGAAACAGGTGCAGCGGCGGTAGTGTTGATCTTAGAGGGGCAAAAGCTTGAATGTACGATAACAGACGGATGATTAAAATAGCCCTTAGATTCTATATACATGACCAACGAAACCTACGATCTCTAATACTTACCTCCAAATCGTCATACAATAAACAAACAATGTCGCAGAAAGGAGAACAAAAGCATTAAATATGTTGTGCGTCTATAAAACCAATCATGAAACCTCTTTAATCTTACATTGCCAGCCTCCAGAGCCTTGGTCAAGCAAAGGCAAACTTGCACCCAAACACCACCCCAATTCATTACCCTTAATCGTCTTTGCAGTCTTGACCTCGCGGTCAATTGGCATTTCATAACCCGTGTGAAGAAGCGCAATCATAAAGCTCAAATCCAAACAATACTCCGGTCTACCTCGTAACTCCTCCAAAGCGCCATCAAACGCCGAGAAAACACCCCATTTGGCCTCACCCGCGCACACCTTCGCCGTGGTATCCATCATCTCCCTCAACGTGAAGCTGTCGGGCATTCCTAGAGGCTTCACGCGATCGTAGAAATAGGAGAAGATGAAGATGTCCTCCTTCGCGAATGTTCGCTCCAAAGACGGTTGGTGAACTCCATTGAACGAGCAAGGCGTCAACTTACAGTCAACACCCTTATTTAGGATCTTCTCTGCGAGACCTCGGCATTGTGCAGCGGAAGGCTCGCTGGGTCCAGTCATATTGAGTTTGACCAATGTTCCGCCGAAATCCACTTCCACCTCGCGGGACATGCCAGTGTTGATGCAGGGGTTGATGATAGGTCCTTTCTCCCACCCATTACCCAATTCCGCCTTCTTAGCCGTTGCAAGTGTTTTGTGGATGGACTTGCGTGCCTCCATGAGCCCAAGTCCAAGGTGAGAATGCTGATAGAGAGCGAAGTTGCGGCTACCAAAGTTGAGCTCGTATTTATGGTCACCTCCCTTCAGCGTTTCTGGCATGCCACCGCCAATCTGAGGGAAGGTCGGTTGGAAAACGATCTGAGTGGATCCTCCGCCAAGATCAAAAATGGCTGCAGTAAGGATCTTTTCGACTGTTCCGATCTTTCCAAGAAGATAATTGGTGGTGATCCATGCGTAGACACCTGATGAAAGTTAATACATGCTAAAAAAACCTCTGAGTGAAATACGACTCACCTTCATCTTTTCCATCCATAATAGATACGCCATCCTTCGCAACAACGGGGAAGGGGTACTTGGTCTCCAACCGGTGCCGGACAGCCTTCAGAATATTCTTACTTAACTCATCTCCGAGCAATCTCAGCCCGGCAGTAGCCTTGACAGCGATAGGCGTGCATGACTTCAACTTTTCGGGAACCGATTTGACGGCTACTTCCAACAACTCGTCCAGACTCTTCGCAGCCCCTTCGGCGTCTTCTTTGAAGCTGGAAAGGCCGGGCTTTGTCATTTTGAAATCCTCATGTTCCAGTTCAGGGGTGTCGCCACAGTTGTTGAACCGGTAGACGTGGATACGAGAACCAGTAGAGCCGGCATCGACCATCAACGCATATTGCACAATCGGTTTGTTCTTCGAGCTTGACTTGGTACATTTCGTAGTTCCCACCGACGGATCCGACGTGGCTTGTCCGCTATTCGTACTCAGCGGCCGATGATCTACTCGTATTAGAAGATGATGCTAAAACAGGGGTGAAGTGCACACCTGCGATGTAGCTCTCGGTCTTGGTTATGCTGTCCTTTGGTCCCAAAAAGAACAGAGCTACACAAAACAGAATGACGATGGCAACCGTTTTCACCCATCGATTCGACATGGCTGGAGGATGGTCGCCCGGAACTGGGTCACTGAAGCGCTCGGGTTTCTCGTAAGGATCGTCGGGACGACGCTGCGAGGATATGCTAGACGATCGGTCGTGGCGGGTTGTTGTCTTTTGAAAGGAGAGGTAGCTCCAGAGCGCTGGCCGTTGCCTGACACTAGTCATGAGGGAAGCGAGAAGCTCAACGGACCAACCAGAAACTGGTCAGTTGGTGTAGCCGTCCGTGAGAAAACAGAGGCGAGAAAAACGACAGTGATAGAGGGATGAAGGAGAATTTTTGACACGATTATTTAGGCACATGTTGAGATGTCGAGCCCCTGTTCAGGCCCTTATTTCCGAAACGGGGATCCTTGACGGCTTAGCCATGTAATTTTAGGCAATTATTATATTTTAGCGAATTAGATTTTACGGAAATATCCAACACAGTGTGGTTAAAGAAAATCATTTGGGCCGCTTGCTGAAGAGCTCATGGACAGAATGACTAGAGTAGCTTCTTCAAACAAAAGGTGCCCGTCAAGCTCATAAACCAATAGTTTGCTTGCATGTCAGTATTTGGTTGGGATCTTCCATGGTCGTTGAGAAGTAGTCTAGAATGTTCTACGTGAGACGTACGTACCTGCATCACCAACCAGCTGAGTCCGATTCGCCATCAACTCCATCTTAAACTTCATTTCATCCATCTCAACACCTAGCTCCTTTTCATATAACTATCTTCTTAATTCATAATCCACTTCAACCTATTGCATGATAATGACAGAACGTCAAGTTGATCTCTATGTTTACGATCTGTCCCAAGGTATCCGCCAGCCCTACATATATTCTATTACCACGCTTAAATTTCATTAGGTTTAGCTAGACAGGTAAAATCAACAGGAACCAGTCATGCCGGTCATCACTGACAGCTCCATCAGATGTCTATGAGTTTTCTCGGGATCCAGATCGACGCAGTTTACCACACCTCCATAGTAATTGGGGTTTACGAATGGTACTACGGCCATGGGGTTCAATCCAGTATTCCCGGGAAAACCCACCATGGCTCTCCAATGGAAATAGTTCCCCTAGGAACCACTTCCTTACCCGATGAAGTCGTGCTTGAGTACATCGATTCCATGCGATTAGAATACACCGCAGAATCCTACGATCTGTTTCTCCACAACTGCAACAATTTCACTGCAGATCTTGCCATGTTTCTGTGCGGAGTCGGGATTCCGGAGAAAATCAAAAACCTACCACAAGAAGTTCTCAATACACCGTTTGGGCAGATGATGCGGCCGGCGTTGGAGCGGCAGCTACGGCCGATCACGACTGGGCACCCGGAGCCGCCAAGGGCTGCGGAAGCGTCGAAAGTCAAGACGGTTGTGTCGGTCAGCCAGTTGGAGGATATCATCGATAGTGCACCATGTACGGTGGTGTTCTTCACTTCCGCTACATGTCCTCCATGCCGAGTGGTATACCCACATTTTGAACAACTGGCTGCAGATGAGAGGGGGACGTTTGTCAAGATCGACGTCGGCGTTCAACGAGACATTGGGGGAAAGTATCAGATTTCCGCCACCCCAACGTTTATTACGTGGTCAAAAGGCGAGAAGCTGGACGAATGGAAGGGTGCATCGCCAGACGAACTCAAGCAGAAAGTCGACTTGCTCATGCGAGTGACTTATCCACCTACTGCAGCTCACCGTCACACGAATTTGAGCATACCCACTACTCTCAACCAGGCCTACAGTACATCCACTCACCCGGTCGTATTCAACAAAATCCCACCATTAGACAAAGTAGTTACCAAGCTCGGACCAACCGCCGACGACCCTAATGTTCAATCTCTAGTACAATTCCTCCGTCACCGAGCAGCCGAGGGGGCAGCCTATGTTCGAATTCCTGATGAATCGAAATGGGCGTCATTTCTTCAAAGTAGCTTTTTCGCACTGCCCTCGGACACCCTATTCCCTCTTGTCGACCTCTTTCGTGCCTCCCTTGCAGATCCGCGTGTCAGCGGCTGGTTTGCTGAAGAAAAAGGTTGTGCTGTCGTGTCCAGTATTGACAGAATCATGCTAACCACTGTAGACAACGCAACCATTACAACTATGCTACGCTACGCCACAGCGGAAGAAAACGTCCCCTACAACATCCGCCTCGTCACCGCGCAAGCAGTGTGTAATCTCTTCACCTCACCTCTCATCGCCTCACACTTAGTCTCACCCCCTCTCCTTCCACTCCTAATCACTCTAATAACCACATTCCTCCTGGACTGCAAGCACTCGCACCTCCGTGTCGCCGCAAGCTCTGTTGCATTCCTCCTCGCCGCACATGTACAAAAAGAACGCAGCACAAAGAACAAGGAGGCACTACCAGACGAGGCACTAGTTGAGCTAGCAGCAAGTTTTGTAGAGGCGTTGAAGGAAGAGACTGAGAGCGTAGAGGTTATAAAAGGATTGACGCTGAGTCTTGCGTTAGTGTATTATTGCGTTCCAGAGGGAAGCGAGTTGCCAGATACGTTGGTGGCTCTCGAAGCCGAGAAGGTGTTGAAGGACAAGAGCCGTGTGAAGACGATTGCGGTGGATAAGGTGTTGTGTAATGAGGTTGCGGCGTTGATGAGGATGTAGATTTTGGTTTTGTTCAGTGATACCTGTTGATTAATTACATAGATACTTAAGTAGATAAGTAGAGCATGTTTGTGGCCAGGTTAAATATATTCTCCTCACCCTTTTACTTCTCTTATTTGTTCAATGCCATAAAAAGAAAGTGCGGAAGATGGGATCCGAACCCAGCCCAACGTGTCCGGTTTTGAACAGAAAGGAAAAAAAGAGATAGCAACACCTCGTTTCGATCGAGGGACCTCCGGGTTATGAGCCCGGCGCGCTTCCGCTGCGCCATGTTGCTTACTTGTTTTCAAAGTACACTTAATGCAATGATAAGACTACAGCAGCCTGTAACGAGCAACCGCCAATTTTCGAGCGAGGGCACAATATCTTCGAGTGATTTAGTGTGACATCACTCGAAACTTAATTACACGATATTGTAACTTGATATATTCCACCGTATTATCACCTCGTGTAGTGATATATAAGTATATACTTCGTTCGCTCGTTTCGTTGCCCCGTTTCGTTTTCCCATTTTATGTTTCGTTTTAATGTTTCCTTTGAAAGGCTAACGCTTGGGATCTTGATTTTATTTTTATTTTGTTTCATTATTTCTATATCAAGTAATCGGGCGTACACTAAAGTTGCTAGCGTACGCCCAGTTACTTAATAGAGTACGCCCAGTTGATGTGGATAACGGGTAGGGGTTATATAAAGTTTTGGGTATTGTTACGCAGAATCACTCGAAGATATTGTGCCCTCACTCGAAAATTGGCGGTTGCTCGCTATAGGCTGCCGTAATTGTTTACCTGGCCGAAGGAGAGATGGTCAAAATTGTCAACACCATGGCCGTGAGACATCGTGAGATCCCATCAGAGTGCTGGCGCTGGCAGCATTTGAAGATAAGGTTCACGCTAATAGACTCGGAGATTTCGACCGTCCGCCAAGCACCACTCCACCCGCATCCAGATGCACTCGACTCCATACCCACAGGTGCACTCGATTGCACGCTCCCAAGTGTACTCATCTCCGCACCCTCGGGAGTGCCCCCGCTCTAAAAACACAAAATTGACTGCCGCTAGAGAACAGCTAGACTAATTCATGATCTATGAAAGCGACCATTTAGAGAGCATCGAGTAGATTATTTGACGTCAAACAAGTGTCTTAATTAGAGGAATATTCACCATCAACTCCATCAATTGCGGTCTGATTAAGATAGTCACGCTCTCAATCCAGGAGCCGTTCTCGAGCGGTGGCCAATTTTGTATTTTGGAGCGGGCTGAATCTGGAAGCATGCAGTCGAGTGCACTTGAGAGCATGGAGTTGAGTGCGTTTGGGAGCATGGCGTACGCCTGGAAGAATGGAGCATAGTATCCAGCGCCGTGCATAGCATCTAGCGCAGTCCCATTGGACGAACTATCGCGACTCCACGGGTTTCACTTTTCTCCACGCGCCCACGCTCCATAGTCACTTCATGCTATTGATATTATACTGCCCGCATCCATGCGCCAGTCCATAAGACTTCATAGTGCCCACACACAAAATTCCCTATGGAATACTGTCCGAAAAACCGCTTGAAATGGGCTGCGCGTTGCGTAAGGTCATTTTTACCGGTGTCATTTTCTAGCCACGTAGCGTCTGTAACTCAAATTTCGTTAAAGTTCTTGCGTTTTAGTTAACGACCCTCGATACTTAACTGCCGTTTTGTTTGCCTGATGGTCTGCTCGATCGTTGCCTTCAATATCAAAATGTCCTGGTACCTACCTGTACTCAACGAAAATCTCTCTATCCCGCAACTCTCTTTCCCATCGTATCGTTCGGACGGCTATTACCTGACCTGCTCCGGGTTCATCACATTGAATACTTTGAAGTGCTGTGTTCGAACCCGTAATCGCCGTGGCCGCTTCAATCTTTTCTCCTTTTTGACTCTTTCTGCCGATTCCTTGGGCCTTGATAGCCTCTGAATGGCATATAATTCCGCATCATAAACTTCCATATTTCTTCCCATGTGCCAGCGTTTCTTTTTTCCAAATACCCTCCTCTTGCCAACCACCGCACAACCCACCTATTCATCTGGCAATCTCAGTCCATCAGATAAGCCTTTCTTGCTCTCATTTCGCTTCTTCAGTTGCAATTTCTTTTGGTAACAGATTTTAGTAGGAACAAGTAGTCTAAGGAGTGAGGTACACGTCTGGGCTAAAACCAAGGTTTTTTGGAGAGTTATGCAAAGGCCGTTAGCAAAACCAGGATTCTTATCTAATGCCTGCTTCCCCAACATTTTGAGGTGCCTAAGTGCGATGGCGGTAGTGGTACGGTGTTGGTGGTGATGATAGTGATTACGGTGACAATAGTACTCAAATGGTGATGATAATGACCTACTAAGTGCTTAAGCTCCCAAGTGTATACTCAAGTTAGATAAGTAGCCAGGGTGGGGGGAGGATAAAGACGCCCAAGGCTAATATGCTGAGTGGAGTCACTCCGCAGGTCTGATTTGACTGATTTCATCCTTCTCCCACATCCATCTTTCTGGTAGATTGGTGCTTCTATGTTTACACCACCTGGACTCTCAGGGCTGTTGTTGTCCTGCTTTCCTGGAATATCATTACTATCACCGTATTGTCTTTAGGAAGCTTCCGAAAGTACTTAAGTATCCTATCACGATCTCAAATTCCCAAAGCGAGCAACTGCTCATAAGTAGGTGGCTAACTATTCTACAGTGACATTCCAGACACTCATTGTTGAACAGTGTGTTCGATTGAGATGCTCCTCAATCTCGGAGGAAATGATAGTCAACTTATGTACTTTACAGACTAACTGGCGTATCCCAGAAGAAGTTGTTGCAGCACTGCGGATCTTCTTAGAAAACACTCATATATAACCTTTCTTATTTAAAAGCTACCTAGATTCTAGACAAAATTACTTTTGTAAGGGTCTCGAAATCTGTGTGAGCGGAGTCTTGGAATTTGTTGGATGAGACTCGGCGGACCTCTAGGCATCAATATACTATCTCTGGCATACTACAAAATGCACAAAGACAAGCATATGCCACCGGCTCCGATGAACAACAACCCAATTAACCTCTTGAAGTTTCTCGTGTGGAGAGGGAATTACGATATTTTCTTTACCACTCGGGGATTATAACCGAACTGCGATTTTGTTTTGCTTTCATATCAGGCGTATTTGCAATATCAATAGTGAACGTGCACCCATAGCCACAACATATATTAATACAAAACAAAAGTAGTATTCCTATGATTAAAAAGCGAATAAAACAGTATTCCCACGAGCTACTTAAATATCGGCGGAACCTTTATGGTTGGGAGAGTAGATAGTCTTCCCCACATTCTATATCGCTGCCCTCCTATCTTCGGACTGCAGCATCGCTTCTCTTCCCCTCCCCTCCCCCCTCCCGATTCAGCGGTTTTGAAACCCTAGAGAGTCTTGGATCTAAAGCTCGGGAACGTGTTTCCTCATGCCCTTTTCCTATGGGACGCTGCATCTTTGCTGCCCGTGTGTTGTTATTGTGGTCTGTAGTTCTGCGAGTAAGAGGGCTGGAGAGCGCTCCGTTCAAGCGTTCGACAATAGAGCTACCTATAGAATCGGGTGTTTGCTCGTTTCTGGGCCGTGGTGCAGGGCGGATGGGAGGCGACCTACCACTGTGTTGACTTGAAGACCTGCCCCGCGAATTTTCCCGCCGGTCTGGTACCACAGGCGCAAGCGTCTGTGTGTGAGGCACAAAAGCTGTCTGTATATCCGGCTTATCGTGTCTCAGGATGTTTTCTGGTGCTTCCCTTCTGTGGTCGGGGCTTGAGGCGCGACGTTTCCGTCCAGATGTTGCAGCAGGATTCCCCCATTGTTGGCCATAATTGGGTCTGTAGATATCATGACCGCCTACTCGGTCGTCTATAGGTCTGGTTCCGCGGTCCTGTGCCAACGAGGAGGGTCCACGCTGCCTGGATAGCAGCTGGTCGATTGCTGGACCTTTGGGTCTTGAATTGTCTTTCGAAGCTTTGGACGATGCTTCTCTCACTGGCAGTGGTGGCCTAGTGGCATGTTCCCCTCGGCCATCGGTCCAAGGTTCTGTGTTTCTCTCGGAGAGAGGAGAGTCGTTCTTGCTCCGACTAGATATATAATCGTTTCTTGCAAAGACACTATCATTCGACATCGATTGTGCAAACCCTGGGGGCTGAAATTGGAATTTAGGACGTTGCTCGTAGACAGGTCGATAGCTATCACCTCCTCTTAGAATTTCGGTCTGATGGTTTCTCGAAGACATAACTCTTGACCTATCCAAAGAAGGCTGTCGTGCGTATCCCCATTTGTTAGGCGCTGTTGCACGGTCAAATATATTAGTTCTCGTAGTCCAGAGTTCATTCGATACCGGCGGTGCAGACGTCTGTGTGCGTGCAAATCGTGTAGGGTGAACGGGCGGTTCTCCATGGGAAAACAAGATAGCATGTGTTGCATATCCACTTGCCGAGCTTTCCACGGAAACATTACGCTGCTCGGGTCCCGTGGGCTTCTCTTCTTTGTCATATGGAAGAGCATCAACTTCTTCAGGGCGTCTATAGGTAGGCCTGTAACTATTACGTCCGCCCCAACTGTCCGTCGAGTTGTCTTTTGAAGGACTCCGTCCATATGTCGCTGGTGGTGGTGGTTGGGAGCTCGCGGGAGGCATCCTACGTGGCTGAGGTACAACCGATGGCGGCGTTTTTGCATCGCTGTCCCGTCCGTCTGTCGAAGTGACTATACTACCATTGCTGGAAGCCAACTGATCCGCTAGTGACACTGGTGCACGGCTCGGATTGCAATTCTCTTGAGCAGAGGGAGTTGTTGCCAGGAGTTTCGGTGGTTTCTCGGAGGGGGGACTGCGGTAATTGTCACCACCTGCTGAGCTTTCCAGCAGGCAGACACCTGAGGTACGCGGAACCCTGAGCGGCGCTGAACTACGCTTTGGGGTGGAGAATTTCTTTCTATGGTCATCTGTTCGATCATTTGATGAGCGTTTTGCGTTCGATGCTCGCGGTTTTAGTGGTTTTGGTGCGAGGTTCTGCTGGGTTATTTTTCGCGAGGTTTTAGGGCCTGCCTGGTGCGGTAGAGGTTGAGAAGTAGCTGGGGTAATGGTAGAAAATGTCTCAAACAGATTGGCGTAGCTCCTAGCTATCTCTGACCTAGCTTTTCCTGGCGAACGTTCAGTCAACAATGTAGGCGGTGCCGTAATCTGGTCTTGGAGTAAGTCGAGAGCTTGAGCCTTCCCATGATCACCGCCACGAATATACGTAGGTCGAAACTCCAGCACTTTCGACGATTGGTGCCCGTCCGAATCCAGATCCATTTCCATAGGAAGAAAGTCGGCATCCATCAAATCACCCGGCGGCGGTAGACTCTCAGGATCAATACATCCCCTCACATTGCTCACTGGGAACCCCGTAGCTCTCAGTTTTATCAAGAGATAAGGATTTGCCCCAATACCCTTCTGGAATGGATCCAGCTCTGGCCTCGTAGCACGGTCATATCTCATGTCTTGCGCTAAATCATAACGCAAGATATTCTTCGGGATTTCGGTCCTGCCCTCCTACCCTCGTTATCAGCAGTAGAAGCAGAAGAGTCCAATTTGATGCGTACAGAGGTTAGTTTCTTGAGTGCAACGAATTCAGCCAGTGTCTGCGGCTCTACAAGGTTCAGATCCTATAGGTATGTGATTAGCAGCATAACAAGTTAACAGTGGTGGGATGTAATTACAGGTGCTGAGTCGCAAAGCGAAAGAAATTCGGCAAGTGTTCGGATTTTTAAAGAAGAAGGTGCAAGTTGGTGAGCGGGTGAAAGCGAAACGGCATTCCCGCTCATGGGTAGAAAGGGATCGGCACCGTTAGGAGGGGATTTTGATCTCGACATGTGTAACTTCATCGTGTTGTATATACTAGTCGTTTCCTTGAGGGTGATAGATATGGCTGAAGGGTGCAGCTATATGGGAGAAGGGACAAAGAAAAAGAAATCTAACCAGCCGATGAGGAGGATGAAAGAAAGGAAAGGAAAGGAAAGGAGTGGAATGATATTTTGCAGTCGAAGCGGACAGGTGCGGAATTGATAAACAGAATAATGCCGAGTGAGTTACAATGCAAATATTACAAGTTTAGTTTGGAGCATATTTCAACCACTGCCCCAACCAAAACTTCAACTTCAGCTTCATTTCCTCACATTCATACTACCACAAACACCATGTCCGACACACCGCTTCTCACACTTCCCAACGAGCTCCTGCTCACCGTCGCAGAAAACCTCCAGCCCGGAGATCTAAATTCATACCTCCGAACAAACCGTCGACTCTACGGCGTCCTCAACCACACTCTATACAATATGTACTCCGGCGAGGCCGCTCTCGAAGTCATATGCAATGACGATGCCGCGACACTAGAACGATTTCTAGAGTACGGTCTAGATATCGAGACAATATGCCCCAAGTATTTCTTCATGGACGAACCACTTCCCCTTTTGGGAACTGCGGTGGTGCTTGGAAAGAAAAACACCGTCCGCATGCTCCTTATGAGAGGCGCAGATGACTACATCTACCCACTTCTCAACATGGCAATGGAATCCAAATGCCTTTTGCCGTTTCAGGCATTGGAGATGTTCCGGTTGCTTCGGGAGTTAGGAGTGTCTCCGCCACACTTGTCAGCGGCGGGCGAGATGGTGCGACTGCTGCGCAAATGGGTGCGGGTTCATATGTATGGTGGGACATGGAGTGATATATATTCCACAGGAGAACGCCTTCTAGCATATCCTCCGCAGATAACCGTCCCGTGAAAGGGAACTCCTGCGTCAATTCAAAGAATACGATTCAGTTGCTCTGCCATGGCAGGGTTCACGTTTGTCATTTGATGTATGAAATTTCCCTTCTATGACTGTACCCCTTCACAACACGACTAACTTGTATCAGTCTGCAGGTACTAAGTGCTAAGTGTCTATAGCACCGATTAGACTATACAGGAGTTGGTGGAAAGGGTTAAGTATCGGTGGCCTCGCGTTCGAAGCTGCTACGGCTCAGCAGCTTTCTCTACAACCAATTGGGTGATCTAATAGAGCGAAGAATGCAACGGCTTCAAGTACCACAATATGTCAGTAAAGGCACCTGAATGGCGCTTCCCCGTCCTTGGTTTGTATGGTATTGTAACTCTATAATCATGTATTTCCAGTAACTTCTTAATAAATGTCTGGTTTTGCTCTTTTGGAAAAACGAATCGGTCAAACAATACCTAGGTATTAGCTCGAACTGACTCCTAGCAGCACAGCTTGTTTGGAGATAGTGAGATGAATATAGCAAGCAAATGCCTGTCCTGACGTTGATTTCTCTCGATAGTCGCACAGAGCTCTCAACAGCCTTATGACACAAAACTAACCACCCACGTGATACATTCTAATTAACATTTTCACATCACCTCCACGACCACACCACAACCATGTCGCTCTCCCGTCCCACACTGCGGCTCCTCTTCCCCCGCAGCACTCCCTCCAGCGGTTTCCACACCTCCGCAACCACCCAATTCCCTCGACACATCACCCGCGACCGTAACCCAAACCGCGGGGTCTCTGCAGTCCGACGGCAACCCCATAAAGAGCCTCTCAGCGTCGAAAAATATGGGCTCCCTCAACCGGTGCTTGACCCCGCGCGACACACAAAGGTTGAAACGGATCCCGACCACGGACTATGGGGATTCTTTCACGACAAGAAGGCGCTCCCCACACCCGAAGAGGATATCAAACATGGTATGCTACCCCGCACCCACGAGTGAGGATGAGGAAGGTACTGATGGTTGCTCAGGGCGCGCATGGGCCGCTGAGGAGCTACGTCAGAAGTCGTGGGACGATCTGCACCGTCTGTGGTGGAGGTGTGTGAAGGAACGCAATATAATGGCTACACAGATGATGGAGCGGAAGCGGCTGAAGCCAGGTTATGGAGAATTTGAGGCTAAAGAGAGGGACAAGATCGTCAGGAAGACACAGAGAGCGATTAAACATGTGCTCACTGAGCGGTACTATGCGTGGGAGGAGGCGAGCAGTTTGGCTGTGAAGGATCCGGAGATTGATTTGAGCGGAAATGGCCCGCTTTATACGCCGGCACCTACCTTGGAGGTGGGTTTATGTTTTTCCTGTACATGAGGATGATGCTAATGGTTTGCAGGAACCGGTAGAAGCTGCAGAAACGACAGAGACACAGTCTGAAAAGTCGGCATAGGTGTGAGAGGGGGATACATGTATTATATCGCCTTGCAGGTACACAAAGTGATGCATCTGTTCGCATGCTTGTAGATCAAAACATCATAGAAGAAATGGTCAAACCCAGAAGAATCACCACATTTCACACAGGCCACTGTCGCACGCACAAACCCAATTCCGTTAGCGTAAAATAGAATAAGTTGAAATCTTGCAGCCCTCACGTGATGAGGCTTGGGAATTTACCTCTAGAATCACCACTCGCTCGGCGACGAACATTATTCCCTAACACCCTACCCCACGAACCTACGACGCAATGGCTGACATCGAGGTTACTACCACTCCCACAACCCATTCCTATCACTATCGCTTACTCGTCTCTAGGAACGGCTGAAAAGCCATTCTTCCGCGTTCGAAGGATTATTGTCTCTAATTCCCGCCAACAAATATTTCGAAGGCGACAACAGCGTTCGCCTCCCCTCCCTCTCCTCTTACTCTCCCGTACTAACCCTGGTGCGCGATATAGAGCCAATGGAATAAGCGGAAGCAAACGAAAGAGGAGAGCAAGCGGGCAAAAAAAGCAAAGTTGGACCCAGACTCAGCGACGACAGCAGCGGAGTTCCGGCAGCAGCAACAGAAGCGGCCGCACGAGGAGGATGGTGAGGAAGTAGAAGCGGAAGTGGCAGAGGTAGAAAAGCAACCAAAGAAAAAGAAGTCAAAAAAGGAGAGGAAACCGAAGGCTCTCAAGAAAGTTGTAGCGGCAGTCAACGGCGATACCGACGCAGCCGAAAAATCCACACCCGCAAAATTCTCTGCAACGTCTCCCGCCCAGAAAAAGGGAAAAGGAAAGTCCTCAGTCGCCGCCGCCGCCGCCGCCGTCGCACCGGAGCCTGAGGTAGCCACACCTGCACCAGCGACAGCCTCCGACAACGACAATGACGACGACGAAATGGAAGATGCGGGGGAGCCGATCCAGATCAACGGTTTCGCCGACCTTGCCGAGCAGTCCTCGCCCGCCGATACCCCTGCACCCACCACGCCTGCACCTGCTGCCCAAAAACCCCCAAAACCTACCCTCTCCCCCACCGCGCGCGCCGAGCAACGAGCGCGTCTCGCCGCTCGCATTGAAGCACTCCGCGCTAGTCGAAAAGCCGACAATATCGATGGCTCCTCAGCACGCACAAGACAAGAGCTAATGGAGGCACGGCGCAAGAAGGAAGCGCTACGGAAGGAGCGCAAAAAGGCTGCGCGACTTGTCGCAAAACTTTCCACCGATGAGGGCGGTGTACCCCCCACTCCCTCATCAGCCACAAATACAAACCCCACCCCTAATCCCGTCACTGCCGTCAAAAACTTCTCGTTTGGCCGTGTAATGTTTGACGACGGAAACCAACTTGATGCGAGCCTTACAGACTTCAAGAAGGAGAAGCGGCGAACGGGTCCAAGAGATATCCTGGGCCAGCTGAAACATACTGAGGCCAAGAAACGACGGGTAGAAAATATGAGCGAGGAGAAGAAGGTGGTGGTGGTGGAAAAGGAGAAGTGGAGTAAAGCGCTGAAACAGGCGACGGGTGAGAAGGTGAAGGATGATGAAAAGCTACTCAAGAAAGCACTAAAGCGACAGGAGGCCACAAAGCGGAAATCTTCAACTGAATGGTACACCCATTTCCTCATTGACACCATATATCACTGTACTAATTCTATCATTAGGAACGAGAGATTGGCCGGCCAGGCAAAAGCTAAGAGCTTGCGAGTCAAGAAGCGCGAAGAGAACATTCAGGCCAGGAAGGATCAGAAAAAGGCAGGCAAGAGCGGCAAAAAGAGTGGTGCAAAGAAGGGCGGCAAGCCAGGTGGGAAAAAAGGCGGAAAGAAAGCCTCAAGACCGGGATTTGAAGGAGGTATGAAACTAAGCGGCAAGGGCATTCCCAATGGCAAAGGGAAGAAGTAATGAAATAAATACACCAGGATTGATATCAAACATCATGTACGAATAGGTTGTTGGTTATGGTTTGGATATGGGCTACGATGCATATGAGAAACCATCATCATAATTCTCACTACAATCCAGTCATAAATTCACAACTTGACATTTACCACCGTAAAGTCGCCATTCGAAATCCCGCTCCCCCCTCGAAGGTTATCATTCAGTCACAGACTGATCGTGACACCGCCTTCCCAGACACTCTGCGGCTCGAGAGTCTGCCACGAAGACACCGCGCCAGCCTCGACACAAACTGCACAAATCTGTCAGTAACCGTCACTATTTTAAGATACGCATGTGCTCACGCATATTCTTGTAACCGTCCGCAGGGCCAAAATCAGCCATGTTGGATGCACCTTCCCAAGGATTCCAAGTGACCACATCATCCAAATTTGATCGCTCGACCTTGAACAGCGACTTCTCGCCATCTGTAACGGTGACTGTTCCTGGAACCCCGGTGTAAACACGGTCGACCTCGGAGGAAATGGTAAGCAAGTCTCGCTCTTCGGTTGCTTGTGCGCCCTTCTGGACCTTGTCCTTGTAGGTGATGCCCTTGAGACCGGAGACTGTAACAGCGGTAACATCCTATTTCTGTTCAATTAACGCCACTATGCAAGCTGTAGGATGAACTAACCGGAACCCGTAGATACGTATGGAAGAGCGCATTGAAGTCAAAAGACTGGCTTCCCTCGTTGCGGACTAGAAGCTTGGTCTCGAGCGAGGTCTTGCTGAGGACAACAGAGTAGATGAGACCAAAATCGAAGGGCCATTGTTTGCGAGATTCCACGGAGAGATTCTCAGGTCCGAGGCCGAAGTCAACTTGGACGGAAGTCTGGCTTTCGTCGATTTTTCCGAGGACTTCCCACTGTAGTTCTTAGCATATGAGCGTGAGAGTGAGTGGATTCTGCGATCTGGGATCATGGAATTCGGGGGTACCTTTGTGATGCGGGCAAAACCGTGCTGCGGAAGCGAAGCTGTCGGTCCTTCGGTAGTCTTGCCAAATACCTTCGGAGACGGTAAGCGCTATGCCATCCTAGACCACGGAAAGGAGGTTTACTGGAAACACTAACGGGACACCACCTCTCACTACAGCTACAAGTTAGGGAGATTTCGCAGACTGGAGGAGTTTGTCATACCAGCTTTTGTTCCATCTACAAACTATTAGCATTTACCATATACAGTACAGCAGATCACATACCGAGCTTTGCCTTGTTGCTGAGAAACAACCTCTCTTCACCTCCGGCTACCCAGGAGATGACGGTAGCTCCGTAAAAAAGAATCGTTGCCGATTCACCGGTCAGGAGGGAAAGCTACAAACATTAAAGTTATGCTCGCAAGCCCCCAGCAGCTGGTTCACATGTCCCTACCTTAACTCTGTCACTTTCAAGTGTAACGCCGGACGCATGTCCGATGTCGTGGGAAGAAACGGCGAGAGCGCTAGGCTTGTTAGGACGGTCAACCATAATCGCTAGAAGATAGAGCGGTTATTTGAAATTGAAGCAAGCGGTCTGTTGTTTCTTTGTGTAGGGGTCGTTCCTTATATACGATATGCGTATGAAGAGGAGGGAGGGAGCTTACAAGTTCTGGGAATGATGTAGTCAGGTAGTAAACGCGCGGGGTCGTCTACCCCGCGTATTCTGAAACAAGGGGTAGATCTGCATGCGCCGGTTCTCCGACATCGCATCAACCTAACCTCAAGCAACCTAGACCCTACATCGAGCTTACCGAACAAAGGCCTGAATAACTCGCAGTTGCCGTGTGCTACAACTGTCTCCACCTAAAAGCCAGTGCTCGACATATCTCAACCCCAACTGCGGCAAGTATCGACACCATGCCTCAGTTGGATTTCATCGAACTCTCGAGCGAATCTGAATATGAGGACACGGTTGTAGTGAAGCACGAAGATGCCAATACCAACCCTTTGCCCCAAGCTTGTACGTCGTCGCTAATATCTGGCAACCCCCGCCCTCCATCAATCAAACATGAATCCGAGAACCTGCCTATCGGTTCTCATGGCGCATCCACCTCCACCTCTGCCTCCACCTCCACCTCTGTCTCCACCTCATACATCCCAGCGACGCTCCGCGAGGAGATTGATAAAGTGAAAAGAGAGATTGATGGCCTCCAAACACTCCTTGCCAGGGCGTGCGCGCGTCGAGATGCACTCTACGAGGACGCGTTGCGTCGAAGATTCGCCGGCGAGTTCGAAGTCAAAGCTGAGGCTGAGGCTGAGGTAGGGCCGAGGAAGGGGCCGAGTGGGCTGGGGAGGAAAAGTCGGCGCATGAGAGAGAATACTCATAAGTCGACGGAGACTAGCACTGGGAGTGTGGCCACCGAGAGACGGGGTGTGATAAGTGTGGGCAGCTCTGTCACACCTGCGGCAACAGCAAAGAGACGGAATGTGATCAGTGTGAGAAGTACTGTGACCCCGGCTGCGAAAGTGGCAAGAATGGTAACCACGCATCAACAACCCCCCGAAGTTGATGATTCTGGTGTTGGCATGCAGATGAGCATGGATATGGATATCGATCCAGATGGGCCAGTAATTCCGGATGATGACGACGACAACGATGTGGAGCAATTCGACGGCCCTGGGTTGTCACCAGCAGGGGTGACTGCGACTCCTGTCCCGTGTAGATCCTCTAATGGCACAGCCAGGAGTGCTTCCCAATCTTCTGGCAACAACGATCGAAACCCTACCACCATCGAGGAAGCCATTCAGAATCTCCGTCCTGCCCCTGAGAGATTCGCATGCACATCAGATGTGCATAGAACATGGACCAGGAAACATATATCTAGTGTTATCGGTGGTGGGCCGCAGGATTCCTGGCCAGGTCCGGATAAAAACAAATCTTTTCCTTACCGCATCTCCTGCGATTATTACATCTGCATCAAACGCGATCTCAATCAATGGTTACCCCGCAACCCCGGCGACCGAGGAGGGTTGACCGTCTTCCGCAAAAAGGCTACCCACGATCATGTATACCCGCTTTTTATACAATTTCAGCAGAATAGGTGGAAATACATGGGCAATTACAGGGCTGTTAATCTCCCTATTAACGGTGGCTACCTTCCACTGGCTCAGTGGCAACAGAATTTCACTAGGAAGCAGAAGCTTGATTGGGCATCACATATAATTTCCAAGGCGTGGGGAAGGCAAATCCTTTTTAATAGAGGAGTTATCACAGGCGATCAATTTGATATGAAGAAGGACCTCAAGAATGCGTTACGTCCAGAAGATCTGGTGAGGTTTTTCGAACGCGGGGATGATGATCCAATGCGATTGCGACTCCAAGTACGACTTCTAGAGCCGCATTCTTTTGATAGAAGGCTTTATGATATACTTGCAAGGTATGGACACGAAGACGAAGACGAGGTCGAGGTCGAGGTCGAGGCTGAGGATGCGGATGGAGAGGACGAAGAATCCCAAGACGAAGAACACGATACAGGACCCAGAACTCGTGGGGCAGCTATGCGAACACCAGTACAACGACATCGCCGTAATGCTGTTCTTCATAATGATGAACCGTTCCAGCCGCCCAATAAAAACGAAAACGACTCGTATGAGGAGCATGATTCAGACAGTGATGCTCTTCTACGACATCAACGACGGCGGAAATCATTGAGTGCTACTTGTAACCCTCGACGGACACAGACACGGACACTGAGGCAAAAGCTGCCAACCTGCTGGACTGATCTTGATAGCGGTGACGAGAACACCTTGCATCGTTATAAGCCAGCAGTAGCAGTGGCTCCAGCAGCTCCATCACCAGCATCTCCGACAGCTCGCCCAGGTCGCATCAAACGTGAACGTACGGAGAGTGACGACGATGAACTATATGCCCGTCCGGCAACCCGTCCTCGCACCTCGCGCTCACGCTCTCAGAGCGTCGAACTAGTTGGCCTTCTCACGCCATGGCAAGCTCCAACTGCGTGGAATGAAGCTGTCGCCTTCTCTGCTAACCCTGATCGTAAGGCTTATGCCCATGAACTTGTAACGGTCTGGCCGCCTTACTCGTTTCCTAACCACGAACCCCCACTCCTTCCTCTAGGTATCACTCGCGCTTTTCTTTCCAATTATATCGGTGGTGGAGCCCAACGCGTCAAATGCACAGTCTCCGTTCAAAAAGCACTAAAAAATAATCACCGCATCAATATATATCACTGCGTAGACCCAAAATGGAACCCCCACCTACCCAAGAAGCCGGGTGGTCATGGCGTTGTCTACTACCCTACTCCTCTCCCTGAGGAAAGCGGCATGGATCCCGATCTCATACACCATCACTTAGTTCCTGTGTTCTGCAGGCGTGCGAGGAATAATTGGGTTTACATGGGCGAATACCTACAAACGAGACGCGTGCTCATACCCGGTGAATGGGAGCAAATTCCTTACTCGACCAAGCAGTGCTGGAGCGAAGGGTTTTCAGGGAAGAGGAAGGGGGGGCGTTCAGGGGAGGGGCCAAAGTGGGGTAAAGAGTTTATGGAGGGTCGGGGATTTTTAAAACCTGGCGAGACGATGGAGCCCGAAGATGTGCTGAAGTTGATTGATGAGGGTCGCTTTACGATGGAGGCGGTGCTGTATGAGTGCAGAGGTTACAATTGGAATCTGCACGAATGGTTGAAGGAGAAGTGGGAAGCTAGTGATATCAAGATGGAGCCGGATGACGAGTAGTCTCTTGCTTTCGTTCCCAAGTTTTTGTCGGTCGACAAGCCCAGTCATAAAACGCTTACGAAGCAGGTAGACGACACAGTTGTTTGGGGAGGTGTAATAGTATTATTTCTTTTGAGGGTCTAGTTTTTTGTTTGTTTGATCATACTATATTCATTCTATCTAGAGTATGACAGCCTGGGTCTGGTGTGTGGTATATGTATTTAATTTACTTCCCCAAGGCCAGAGTTGTGACTCGGATGTAGTGGTAGAGTGCTGGTGATGGTGTGGTACATCATGGTATCGGAAACCACATTGAGAAAGCGGTGGGCACTTTGCTTGTTTTAAGGTACAATGCGGACACCTAGCCCTGCATAGACTACATGGCTCGGTAGCGCCCAGATTTAATCTATCATTGGCTCGCTTCAAGCGAGCAGTGTTTGAACAGTATCGAGTTTATAGTACTTTGTAGATAGCCGCATAGATGACATGCATACTGCCGCGCAATCGACACTATAGTATTCGAAATTGGACAAAACTCAATGATCATGCACCTGTGTCAAATTTAGAGCGCATGCATATGATACCCTCAGCCCCACACAAGCGAACGTAACAACAGGGTGGCTGAGAGAATGGTAGTTTAAATGCTGCTTTTCCAGCAACAGTCGGCTTCTCCGTTCCGGCACCTAAGTTTAACCTCACAAAGATGGTCGACCCATTATCGATTGCCAGTAGCATTGCTGGCCTTATCACACTCGTAGGCTCAGTGATACAGTTAAGCTCGAGTTACGCATCCAATAACACCGATAACCTGCTAGAGAGATTACGCTTGCTAGATCAGATTCTGCGGAAATTGGAGGCTTTTCTCCGCTCAGAGAAAAGGGACAAACGCTCTCTGGACGGCGAGTCTGTTCTCTTTCGTGCAATCAACAATTGCCAAGGGAAGCTGGAGGATCTGTTTGACAAGCTGGAGCAGAGTTCGAGGAAGAGAACGCTATCTAGAATCTCTGTGAGGCTTGAGAGCTTGAAGCGGCCGTTTGTGGAGGAGGGCTACAAGGAACTGCTCGCCAATCTGGATGGTTACATTCAGACGTTCAGCTTCTCGTTAAGCATCGATGGATGGTATATACTCTATCCAACGTTCACAGCGCCATTGCTGAACATCCAGAAGCGATCTTTTGTCCAAGACCTCCGCTGAAGTTTCAAAGACGCTGCAGAGTCAACGGGAAACTTTGCTAACAATTCAAGAGCTGTCGAGAGGATTCTCAAACCTATCTATCGCCAGAGAAGATATGACAAAGGCCTCTGAACAAATCTCGGCCATTCAGCAGCTCGTTTCATCATTTTGCGACCTTTCGAAGGATGTATCGGGCTTGTCCCGATCCATCGGACGGGTTGAGACTATACTAAAAGGTGATTTTGTAGAGCTACCAGGAAATCACTCAGCTAACACTATTGATCCTAGACCAACAAACAAAGAGACTCGCCGACGAAGAAGTGGCGGAAAATGAAGCAGTATTAGAGTGGTTATCTTCGATCGACTTCACAAGCAGGCATAGCGATATTCGGACTCTGAAAACGCCTGGCACTGGAGCCTGGTTCATACAATGCCCAACATTCCGGCAGTGGAGGGACAGCCCGCAAGGGTCCTGTCTCTGGTGTCCGGGAATACGTGGGTTTACTCTCAGAGTTGCATACGAATTCCCTAGCTGACCAGGATTTGTATAGCTGGTGCTGGAAAGACAGTTATGACGCAGGTATACTGAAACCCGTCGACGTCCACGCACTAACCCTTTCTCCAGTTCGATAGTGATTGATCACCTTGCTGCTGTGTATCCGGAGTCGAATGTTGGAATCGCGTGGGTCCACTGCGATTACAAGGCAGAAGGACAGACATCCGCCGGGCTTCTATCGTCGTTAATCCGACAACTGGCTGAGCAACTCTCCGAACTGCCACAGGAAGTCAAATTATTCCACAAGGCCTATATCGACGGAACCAGGCGTGCACGGGAGCCAGCCTTAAAATCCAGCAACGCTACTACGGAGGAACTCATCCGGCTGCTCCTTTCTGTCATATCAAAATTTACAATAGCATTCATACTGGTCGATGCGTTTGACGAGTTACCGGAGTTAGACCACAATGGTCGGCGGAGTAGAGACGAGTTGGCATCAGCGTTTCGAAGCATAGCGGAGACCACGAAACTCTTGGTAACATCACGACCACATCAGGATCTTGAGAGACGATTTTTTATCGATTGTCCTCGCATCGACATCTACGCAAGCCTTGAAGATGTCCGTTCTTATGTGGAGTTGAGTATGCAACAGCACCCTAATTTGCACACCCTTACTCTAAGAGAGCCGGATTTGAAGCAAGATATATGTGACAAAATCAGCAAAAATGCTGGTGGAATGTAAGCCCAGAAGCTTCATTTAGCCCTGATGGTTTACCAGTCTACGGTGAAGGATTAACGGCTACGGCCAAACCCACGGACTGGGGTCATTTGTTAAATTTTGCTCACAACATACCAGGTTCATTCTCGTCCGCCTGCAACTGGACCAGCTCGGAAACCAGCGAAGCATAAGAAATGTGCGAAGAGCATTGGAGGCAATCCCGGGGGAGATATCCGACATCTACGAGAAAACTCTTACTCGAATTTGTACCCAATTCAAAGATCACGCTGAACTAGCAATGCGATGTCTTGCCTGGATATTCTATGCACACCGACCTCTTACAGCCATCGAACTACGGCACGCACTCGCAGTGGAGCCTGGCGACGAAGCCCTCGATCCGTCGGGAATCCATGACCTCGATTTCCTACTCAGCATTTGCGGCGGCCTTGTCACGCTTGAACACGAACACGACACAATCCGCTTCGTACATTATACCGTCCAAGAATACCTTGCGTCCGTATCAGAAAGACTCTTCCCAGATACAGAGATTTTCATCAGCCAGACTTGCCTCACATATCTATCCTTCCGCAGCTTCCAGACAGGCGCGATCCGGTGCAATGTCAAGGGCGGCTCAAAGGCTCTATCGCAGCGTCGCAAAGACCACCCATTCCTCGATTATGCCGCCCACTACTGGGGCAAGCACGCCCGTGGTCGTCCCGAACTCAATCAAGCCATTTTCAACATGATTCTTCGATTTCTGTCGGACAGTAAACTCTCCTCCACCTCCCAGCAACTCGTCTACTTAGGTCCACTCAACATCTCTAGCAGCTTCCGCTTTTCGCCACTACACGTCGCAGCGCGTCGTGGTCTGGACACGGTGGTCAGACACCTTTTGGAAACCCACGACGTCAACATCCTCGATAGCCACGGCGACACACCGCTGCACTGGGTAGCAAGAAGAGGATACGCTTCTACCGCAAGACTGCTAATGCAGAAAGGTGCGTGGCCTGATCAGGCGAATTTCGACGACTGTACTGCTATATATTATACTGTTAGTTTCCGTAATGAGGAGGTCTTAGAATGCATGTTGGAGGCTGGGTATGTACCGAAGTATGAAGACCTGGCTGCAGACGATGAAGAGTGGATTAATAAGAAGTTTAATGGCTTATTAGCGCTCACTCGGAGGTATGGGGTGGATACGATGGAGTATGAATGATGTTCTAGAGAGTAATACTCTGAATATGGCAATGGCATACTAGTAGACTTACACCGGTTTGAATACTTGATCCCTCCCATGGTTCACGCAGTCATGCGACTCGGAGGATGTATGGGGCTGACCGCCGTTAGGTGAATTTTGCGCATAGTGATTACTAATGCCGCTGCTGTAAGGAGCATGATACTCCTTCTGCCACTTTGTAGCTGTATACCTAGCTCCCGCTTGGATGTGATCATTGTTGCAGAAAGATGATGAGTGATGGCAAATGTAGAGCATGAAGTAACACGACTCTGAAAAGTGTGAAATTCAGCGTCAACATTAACCTTCCAGAACAGAAAACTCTCTGCAGAATGTTGAAATAAATAGTTATGTGTACCCCGCATCTCTGTTGGTATAACCAAATGCTCTCAGATCCGTGGATTATTCTATGAAACGGGTACATTAACAATCACTCACCCAATCCTGGCGCTAAGTCTTCGTCTCTATCCCGAGCAAGGCAAGCTCCGTCTCCAACTCCCACCACACTATGCCACCCCGATTACCGCCCCTCCATCGTCCAACAACATTCCTATTCCCGCGCCCATGTCCTTGCCTACGCACCTACGCGCGCCTGCGGGAGCGCCCCGTCGTGACGCCAACGCAATCCAAGCGGCGAGTAATGGACGAAGACATCCCCGCCTCAACAGTAAACTACATCGACGTGGACGGACAATTCCGTGGCTCTACCTTCCTCTCCAGCATCCTCAGCTCCATCGACCGCTCCAAATACCACCTCGTCTGCGTGAACCCCGGCGTTGCCGAAGACGTTCCATTGATCTGCAAAGTCCTCTCAAAAGCCGACATGGAGGAGGCAGACCGGCAGCGTTTCCGGAACGAGAAGGAGAAGCGGAAGGCGAAGAAGGAGAAGAACTTACACCTGATCACGAAGGAGGTAGAATTGAGCTGGGCGATTTCTGAGCACGACTTGGGGCACCGGATGAAGAAAGTACGGCAGTTTATGGAGAAGGGGTACAAAGTTGCTGTCACGCTAGGAGTGAAGAAGGGGATGGCCAAGCAACCGCTGCGCGCGATGCATGAGTTGCTGCTGAGGGTTAGGGGGGAGTGTGATCAGTGGGGGAGAGAGTGTGCGGATGCGGAGGGGGAGGTGGGGAGGAAGTATACAATGCTTTTTGAGGGGAAGCGTGTTGGGGTGGGGAAAGAGGGTGAGGGGATGGAGAGTACGACGATACTGGATGAGAGTACGTCGTCGCCAGATGAGACTATGGCTGAGAAGGCGGAGAAGGCGGACCTGTAAATCTTGTAGATACATGTATCCTTCTATCATGAAACACTCCACGTGACAACCCCTAACCCACCTTCGTCTTCACTATACGCGCCTCCATGCGTCCCCGTCTCCGTCCAACACCGCAACAATGAGCGAACAAACCCCCCGCATCAACGCTACATACCTAGAAAAATTCGTCAACCAGACCGTTCGTATCGTCGGGAAAGTCACCAAGGTCCAGGGTGAAAACGCCGTGATCGATGCCGGTGGGACGATCACTCTCATCCTCACACGCGTACCCACCCTTCCCTCCACCTATCTCGCTACTTCGACGGGCTGACAAACGAGGGACAGGATGACCACATGACAGTCGGGCATGGCGTAGAACTAGTGGGAAAAGTCCAGCCGGGTTTGGAGGTGAAGGTGCTTACCAGCTGGGATATCGGTGTAGATGTTGGTAGGTTTTATCTTTTGGCCAGGCGGGATGTGGGCTGATGATGAGGGTAGACTACAATGTTGCGGACGCGGTTGTGGATGCGACGCATCGGTACAAGCAGTTGTTTTACGATAGTTAGGTGATAGATTGGGTCCTAGGTGGGAGAGAGGTTGTGAGGCAAGAGAATTAATGGCAATATACCTCATGATCATGTGAATTACTCGTTTGTGTCCGCTTATGACGATGCAAACATATGGTTGGTGGCTACACGATTTACGATCATTCGATATTGAAGGCCAGGTCAGTAATTCGCCGAAACGTGGTTGAGCTTTCTGGATCTACAGTCAAATCCATTGGCGAATCCTCTATGGAGGAAGAGGTTCATGCGTATATATCATTGTTCTCTACTAGCTTTATGGTGTGGTATTACAAAAGTCTGGTAACTCTAGGATCATCCCACCTGTGAATACGAGCCCCTCACCACGCGCAACTTAATTGAAACTCACTCTGGAGATTCTTTCACTCGTTCACATTATTCACACAAGTTGGACCCACATGGACCACCAAATTACCCTCTTCATCTGTCCTTCATCGCCTATACACACCTACATAACCAAAAACAAAACATCAACTTGTTGGTATCGCCTTAAGAAAGAATGCAGCAGCAACAGAAGTAGAAAAAAACACAAACAACGCTCTCAAACAAGAATCATAACCAAAACGCAAACGCCATCTTATGCAACCAACCTGTTGTCATGAACCATTAAGCATTAGACTTTCCGCTTTTCTATTCCCGTCAAAACTCGCCTCACTCGCCGTCTCTCCCTCGTAATACCCGCCATTTATATCCCCACCATCGTTATAAACAGGTTCTCCCGGCTCCCCATCTCCTGCAAGGGGACTCGGCTGCCTCTGCCACCGACGGCCTCTACTACTACTGCTTTCCACCTTCAACTTTGGTCCAAAATGATGAATCCAACTCCCCCTCCCGCCTTTGTGCTTTAGCATAGGTGGAGAGCCTGCACCAACACATTCCGAACCAACTACCGGGCTCTGTTCCCTCGATGTCGGTGAGGAAATCGGGCTTCCGTGGCTATTAATCGAATCGTCGCTATTACTCCGTTTCTTCCTCGTCACAGGATCCCCCGGCTGTGGTGAAGTTGGCGGACTCTCAAAAATACGCACTGAGCTGTGAGAGCGGAGGTGCCGCCCAAGTGGCATCGCAAGTCGGTCATTTCTCGAGAAGATTACGACGCTGATCGTGATGATAAGGAGGAGGGTATTGAGTTGGTACATTCGTTTCTGGAAGATGACCTCGTCGGCAAGGAAGGAGAGACGTGTGCTTATGGCGAGCATTTCACGTTCTGAATGAGAGCGGTGGGCCTCGAGGGCTAGAACGGTGGATTGCCAAAGTTGGTCATATTTATCTCTCTGCTGGGGTTAGTTAGATTCCGAAGGTAGAGATCAAGGACATATACATAGGTTTTAAGATCCGTAAAGGCAGAGGAATTCACTGCTTCCAGCAGACGCTCCATCTTTGAAACGTGGGATTTCTCCATATTGGCAAATGTGTCGCGCATAAGGCGTGATTGCTCTTCAATATATTGAAGAGAGAGTGTAGAATTAGATTCCAGGTGCGTAAGTCTCTTGTGAACTGATTTAAAGAAACTCTCTTGGGTAGTTGGACTGGCCGTCGGAGGATGCGGAGAGGATGGTTTCGATGCTTCATGACCTTTTGGTGCTACAGATCTGACGATAGTGTTTCCCGTCTCTGACTTTGCTGTAGCAGCCGATGGAGACGGGGGCAGGGACGGGGGCGAGACCACAGTCGAGCTGGACGCCGGCACAGCAATTGGTTTGCTCGCCGGTATTTCCGAGGGATCTGACCCTGCCGACCATGGGGCCTGTGGCGGAGGAGGGCGGTATATTGATACCTTCGTGGGACTAGGTTTGACAATTTTCGGACATCTAGGTAACTCTACCGGGAATAGGTAACGCTTGTTCATCGACTGCCAGGGTTCACAAGACGTCGTGGCGGACGAACTCGGGGTTATGTTGACCTCTGCAACCTCACTAACACTAGACTTCAGTTCCTCTGGAGGCGTCTCGCTACTTCCAGCTTGGCTAACAATCGCAGTCGCAGTTTCCTCACGACTGCCAGTAGACTCCATAACCGTGCCCGCCTCCTCTTCAGTGTCGGCCGATTTAACGGGTTCAGCAACGGCCTCGGGTACTACATCCTCCCTGACATCATCCTCGCCACCCCTAGCAGCCGATTCATGTCTAAACTCCTCCATCATCGTTGTTCCATGAACCCGCAACAAGCTCACCGGGCAGTAATACTCGTTTCCGTAGTGGCTCAATATCTCCACCTTGATATAGCGTGCCCAGATTAAGGGGTTTTCAACCAAGAAAGCCTGCACATCCCTTGTATTCTTCGCCACATACGTTCCCAGTTCCTTCCACCCATTCGCCTTGACTGGATACTTATCACTGACGCTCACTCTGATCTCTTTAAACACAGACGAAAAGAATTCAAAGTTCGCCAGCACTACCGTGTCGATTAGGATATCCTCGCACAGCTCCACGATAAAAAATTTCTCTTTGGCCTGGCATTTGTTGAGCATGTATGTCTCCTTATTCTCTAGAAGTATGCTATTACCGCCTTTTACCTCCTTATTATACTTATGCACCGTCGCCGCGCAATCCAGCGAAGCATAGTTGAAGCGCTCCTTGCATGTTTTCCCGGCGTCCTTAGACCTAGGCATCCCCGCTGCTGCCGCAGCCGTCCCGGTCGCCGTGGAGCCAGAAACCTGTATAGTATTTGCTGGTGACCCGGAGGTGCCAAAGGGAAAGTCTATTTCGATTTCGTCCCCGAGGGCATCCAGCGCTGTATTTCCAATTCCAGGCACCTTTTGAGGTGGTTCCCGCACACCGCGTTCAGAAAAAGAATCAGAGGATTGCCCGATCTTTGCGAGGTTCTGTGCTTTCCATTCCTCGAAGGAAAGGAACTTAGCGGTGTCCAGAGGTGGTTCTTCGGCGGTCTTCGGTGGTGGGGGCGGTCGTCCAGCTTTCGATGCTACTGTAGGTGGGGTGGAGGCAGACGACGAAGACTCCGAGCTTCCTCTCGTATTCTCCGGTATCTCCGCCGAAACAGTAGTTGTAGAAGTAACTCCCACGGGTCCCACCTGTTCTGTAACCGTGCTAGAGGCTGTAGCCTCATGCTGACTGCGTGTATCCTGGCTAACGGTAGACCTCGTCCTTAAGCATTGCTCTGGCAGCCCTGGGGAAATGTAGTTCACGGATACTGACTGGCAAGTCGCTGTACTGTTCACAGCTGGAGACGCAGGAGCAGCCGTGGGCGTCATCGTCACCGCCGTCGCCGTAATAGGGGTGGCAGGGGTGGCATCATCAAGTCCACTCGAACTACGGGCATCGGGGGAAATTAAGGACGTCGCCGTTGTCGTTGTTGTAGAAGCATCAATTGGGATGGTCAGGAGCAGCAGCTGGAAAATGATGGTACGCCATGATGAGCTGAGGAGCATCTTCGAGATCACACACAGACGTCTCGAAGTTTTCTCTTCGCCCGACCATGCGGAGGCCGGGCCCTTATAGTGCTTAAGTAGGCTGTAGCTAGAAGTAGAAGGGTGTGCCGGTGAACTAAAGATGCTTGTAGTCTAGTTGGCAGGCGGCTGGTCAGTCGGTTAATCGCCGGTTTGTCTCTTCTGAGAATCAGGACTAAAGAACTAAAGCAGAATAAGCACTAAAAAGAAGCAGAAGCTTGGTTTCGATAAAAGCGGCTCGAAGAGGAAGTGGTGGAGGAGAAGGAGAACGTTATGTACAGTGGCAGCATGGCTGCACAAAGAATTTGATGGCAATCAGCCCATCAAAGTGATGTGGTAAGACCGTTATGCCAAGCCATATCGTTCATGCAACGTGAACAAATGCAATGCGATGAGCTAGTTGCCAAGAACGCACCAGTGCCTCCTACTCAAGTGGATCCACCGAGGCAGCTGAACGTCTAAATAATTCCAAAAGACACATCTCAAGTCTACCGGTGTTCGAGCCCAACGCCTGGTGAAATGTGTCCTCAACCCACGCATGGATCTGAGGGATGACGTTTGTTAGAGTTCGGCATGTCCCCGCCCCCGCAAAAGCGCAAACCATGTTGCCGAGTGACCGAAACGGTGGAGCGAATAATTGTACTTGGATGTTTCGTGTAAATTATAAAAGGCATCTCGGTCTCCAGTGCCTACACTACGTTGGAAATTGACATTCTGTCCTTATGCCTCCTACGGAAGGTCGTATATCCCACAAATCGCACTAAGAGTACTGAGCATGAGTAACATCGCGAGTTTCTGTCGGAACTATAAAATATTTGCACAAATGACACATATGGTACATATATACACCATTATACAACGCCCAAGGGTTTTGGAATCCAAGTCTTCTCCCATCGTTTCCACTTCCCTACAAACTGCGTCTTCTCCTCGTTCCCCACAGTCACCGCCTGAGACCTTACCCTTTGTTGCTGAGCCCTGTTAAACTGCTCCTCAAACACATCAATCTCCGCCTCAATAGCTTCCCGTGATCTCTTTTCCGTAGTATGGCCTTGTTTGGTCTTCCCAATAGATTGTGTCTGAATATGTATTGCGGCGAGTTCAATAATAACCTGATATTTTGGCCGCAGGGTAGGATACTCAAATATGAGATGGTTGAGAAGTTGCATATTCCTTCCATAGCTGTCAGATCCCCCAAAAAACGTAAAAGAAACGGGGGAGAGAGAATAAGCACCATTCATTGGGCTGCAAAAGAGCCTGTTTGATCAGCTCTTCAATATCAACACCAGTACTAACGCCCCCACTTGTTTGTTTCTGCGCCGTCAAAAACTCCAACCACGCCACAATCGCCGCCAAAATCTCAGTATCATAAGGCGCCTGCACATTCTCAGTCTGTTGCACCCTCGCCTCCCTCAGTAACATCGTTGACAGCTCCTCCCCCGCCTTCAAAACCTCTGCCATAGCCTCTACCAAGCTGGACAGAAACCCAGGCACCGCTGCCTCAAGCGCCTCCAACAACGGAGTCCAAAGCAACTTCGCCCCCTTCATCTTCTTCGTCTTCTTCTTCCCCGCAGGAATGAGTGCCTTCTTCTCCAACAATACCGCAATCAGCGCCTGCATACCCTCATCATCCTCCTGTCGCAGTTTACAAATATCCACACACTCTTTGATAATCGCGGCAACCTCTTTCCCTGCCGCCGACGAATCCCCAGTCTTTATCTCCTTCACGGGATTATCCCTCCTCAGCCTTCGCCACGTCTTTATCGCAGCGCGTGCCCGCGTAACCAGTACTTCCTCCTCAGCCCCACTAGCAGCGTGCTCATCCGTCTCCACTCCGATCGCAGCCCAGTAATCGCACCAGAGCCAGTCGAGGGCTCTGAGCGCGATAGTTCTAAGGACGACCAGACTGGGCAGTGCTTCGTGCGTAGCCGCATGCCGCAGCTCCACAAACGAGGCAGGGAGATTCAGGTTTTTTGCGAGGAGGTGCATTGGTAGTGCGAATTGCGACTGTTGCGCAGGGTCTAGAAGGCCATTTACGAAGCGACAGATTGCGGTGGAGTAGCTTAGGCGTAGATGCAAGGCGGAAGCGCTGGAGAGGGGAGTATCGAGAAGAACGGCAGATGTTAGTTGGGCGGTGGATTCGATTGCGTGGGGGACTCGCGCGCGGACTTGCCATGCTTGAACCTAGACAATGTTAAAAACCAGAATTAAGGGTTGCTGTAAGAGTGCTTGCCTTTGCCAGGGCTGCTGCTCGCCGGTCGGGTGTGCCAGATTCGAAGTCGGGATAGAAGTCATTTTTAAGAAGTACTAGCTCATCGCTATTTCGCCATGGGACGACTCGGGGTTGGTGGTGTGCCATTTTTGAGATATTGAATTTGTGGAGTGTTGACGTTGAAAGAAAGTTTTAGCGGCGGCAGCTCTAACTAGCGCTCTCTAGTGCGAGATCCTTGAACCATGATTGACCGTCCATAGTGCTATCTCCAGTCACCTATCACCACAGTGCAGACTTGATAAGTACAATTCGTCCCTATCTAATAATTACAACGCATATATGCCTGCTCCAAACAATACCTAAATGAACAAGTAAAACGCCAGCTAACCAACGCCTAAATGGAAAGCATAGTGTGAACACCCCTTTCGCCTCGACCCAGTTGATTAGAAACCACTTATGCTGCCTATGCCACCACCGCCGCCGCTTTCTCTCTTCCTCCCACTTCTCCTTGCAATCGGTATCAGATCCACAGCCCCTTTCGGTCTCTGCACTCTGTTTCTCAAACTTCTCGGTGTATCAAGAGGCGCGGTCTTGTCTAGCTTCGCTCGGACAATTTCCTTCTCCATTGCCGTCTCCTCATCATTGTACCCCAGCGCTTGGCTCGGCACAATGTCTACCGGTTCTATCGCCATTGTCTCTTTGGGTGCCGAAGGCGCACGAGAGGGTTGCGACCCAGTGATGTTGCCATCCACGGACGCAGCAGAAGGAGTACGCGAGAATACACGCGGCTTTCCAGCCATTGCTTTGCCTTGTAATCTCCCTCGAGTCTTTCCGTGCGTGTTGGAGGGAGCCATGGCGGCCGCGAGTTGGTCTTTACCGAATTTACCAAGGATTTCAGAGATGCCGGAGAGGTTGCTGCTTTTTCGTTCGGGGGGCTCCATGGATCCGCGAGTAGAGGCGGAGCTACTAGCTTCGTTGATTCGGAGGCTAGAGCACTCTGCAAGGGGCCCTAAAACCGTAGGTGCCAATGCTACCTGTGGAGATGGTTCGTGCTGGTTACTGGAAGGTGGAGGAGCAATACGGGGTTTCGATTCCACACTTGGCGTTCGTTGTTCCAGTGGCCCCTTTGCTTTATGTGGAGCAAACGCCTCCTGGATCAGCGCGACGGCACTGTCTGCTGTTTCAGAGTGCATATTATATGCTTTCTCGTCAACCCATTTGCCAGTTTCCTGGCACTTACATAACCAATCCCGAGAGACAATCGAACAACTAACAATTAAAGCTGCCACTCTAAAGTCTCTTGCTGAATCCAATGGCTTTCCTGGGGCAGCCCAATGTACAAGATGAGTCAATTGTGTATTTTCGTCAAAGCTGTCAAGTACTACTGCACCAAGGCCCCTCGCAACATCGCCCAAACCTGGATCACGTTTCTATAAAAAACCCCAGTTAGCAACCACAGGATACTGGAGAAATTAGGGCCAGATTAGAAGTTGGTTTCAGGCACATGCCTTAAGCTGTTTACTAACGCAAACAGTGCATCCTTCCAAAATCTTCCTTTTCTTTGGTTTGGATTCACCTTTACCTTTCCCAGTGGGACTCGGTTGTTTGCCTTTGCCACCATTCTCTCCACCCGGTTGCTCCTCGAAAATCCCGGCCGCACGTTGGGATTTTTTATTCGAGTTTGACAATTCGGCATCCGCTTTTCTTTTGGACCTATCTCCTAACAGAGGTACATATTCTCCGGGTATGACACGGTATCCCTCATAGGGAAGCCTTCGGTGCTGCTTAAGACATTCGACTAGCCACTCTCCAGTTACCACGGGAACGTCATGCATATGAGCAAAGCGTATCTTTTCGCTCTCGCTCTCACGGGTGTTGTTCGTGATCAAGAGCGATGTATTCTTTTTCATCACACCATGGAAGTTTGCACCTGCCATGACCTTAGAATTAAAGCTCCATAATCTCGAGCAAGGCAGACGTACCAAGAAGCCGGACTAATCGAGGGTAGTACAAAAGGTCTATGCTTGTGAATTTAGTGATGCATATATCCATTCCTTTCATTTCTGGAGACCTTATATCAGCATATGAATCCATCAGTAACTATCAATCCACAAACCTTCCACTTCAAATTCTTCGATGGGCATCGTCGTGAAATCGCCTATTGGAGTGACAAGCTTCTGGTAGTAAAGGCATGACTCCAACCACCACTCTGTGACCATTGTGATGTCTTCTGGTATCATTGGACAGTCCTTGATTCGCTTTGCGCGCGGAACAACCACAAATCTCCATATGAATCCAGAAGCTGCGGTCAGATCTTCTAAGGAATTGACTATAGCGCCTTTGTGAGGCAACACTGCGATATTAAGAGAAGCCATCTGCGTATCCTCAAACCCCCACATCCAGAAACATGCACTTGCAAACATGCCACCCATTCTCGCACTAGCAACTAAACTAACGCCCGATGTCTGTCTCACAGTCGTCGAACTACGACGGTTGTCCGATCTGTCATTACTCTCGGATATGCCTTTGCCAATATTGAGAGACTCCTCCCACTCGTCCTTTTTTGCAGGTTTAGCATTAGCCGCCTGCCCAACGATATCATCCCAAAGCGTTTGACTCTGCCCTCCAAGTTTGTCCTGTGTCAACTTCCGTATTTTCCGCTTCCCACGAAGCTCGGCCACCTCGATCTGCACTGTTTTTTTTGCAGGTTTTGCTCCAACACCAATCTGTTCTGGCGGCAGCGTCGGGTCGTAGAACTGCTCGTCCAAAGCCATTCCACGTTCGATACTGTCAGTCAACCACTCGGGCGTTACCACAACAATATTGTGGTTCCTAGCGAATTCGTATTTCTTCCCCGTGGGGGCTGCTGCAATCAGGTGCGTAACGTCCCTCGTAAGATCCGGGTGGTACGATGCCGACTCCTGGCAGCATATTTCCTCGATTCGTTTTCGTTCCGCGACTACCTTGTTAGCTTTTGCATCCTTACGGGAATGTAAATAATACCATCCGCAATGCCTGTGACCGAGACCTTGAGTTCGTACAGCACTGGAAACCGGTGCTCTGCCTCGTATGTCAATGGATCAATGTCTTCCCCCGAAATCCAATGCTTGTAAATTACGTCGACCCATCTTGTTGACAAAACCTTCACGTCCGGACGCATCTTGGAGACATAACGATACTTGGGAGAAAAAAGACTACCACAAATGAGGTGGGTGACTTCCGAGGTCAGGTCGAGGAGGTGGCGCGCCCCCATTTTTTCGCATTTGTTCTGAATTTCACTCTAGGGCAGGTTAGGTTGAGAGCATGAGTAGGAGGAGGAAGAGGGCGTGGACGTACTCGTTCTCCCATTTCCACGGAGGTACAGCAAAGTACCATTCCGTGAAGAGGGTGCGATGCCCGTATAATTTCGGCTTCGTCGGCCATGGTGGAGATGGCGAGCGCGTTGGGAGTTGTACTAGACCAATGTTGGGGTAATTAAGGCTGTGTTATGGCTGCATCAATATTTATCGACTCGGATCTGGACGACGCGACCGCCAAGCAACTGACACACATGGCATTATCACCGCCCCTGGTCTCGACAACAAACCCACCATACAATACACGCACACGGCTACAACAATTTAACTCCGAGTCAGGATTTTGAGCTATCTGGCCTAGCTACAATAATGTCATACTCCAACCTCCTAAATGAGACCATTCTCTAAATCGCCGCAAGCCTGTGGGACACGTGCGACTTCAATGCATTCCTGCAAGTAGAACAGTGTACCCACGCACTCTCTCGTATTTATTCAAGCAGAAGTACAACTATCCCAAAAGCTGGATGTATGATACTGAGGCACATTCATCTTCATCTCGCCCGACGATAAGTTAGCGTATCTTCGCACCTACTTCATAAATGGTGTTCGTCGACAGGCCATACAGTCTGGTCACAAAACGATGCCGAATCTGGGAGATATGCTCTTAATCGCCTGTCACCGGGGATTTGTCCAGCTTGCCAAAGCCCTGCTCAGGAGGGGGCACCGGTATTAAGTCATGGTGCCGATAACCCCTTCCATTGACCCGGGCCGATTGCTGCTGCGGTCGTGGCTAATAACTTGGAGCTGGTTAAGCTTCTGTTGGACAATAGAACTCCCGCCTGAGAGTTATATTTCAATGTAGGTCTACCTTGGAACTATTTCATCTCGACTATTCACTTTGCGGCTGCGGCGGGACGCGTAGAAATTGTACAGCTGTGTCTTGACCACGGTGCCTCGCCGGATGCGCTGGATGATCATCGCCATTCGCCTCTTAATCACGCCACGACAATAGTTTTTGGCTATTGTTCGCAATGGATTTTTGGCTACTCCAAGTCAGAGGACCTCGGGTACTCATTAGCATATTTGGAGATTGCAAAGATGCTTTTAAAGCATGGCACTAATCCCAACTATGCAGGCGGGAGTCGGTGCTAGAAGTTGCCGCCAACAGACATGGGATTCTGGAGCTTTTAATCAACCACGGTACGACCTTGAAGTAAGAGTTAAACACGGTCACCTCAGTCTCCTCCGTGATATGATACTCTACGGGAAGGCGGATGATACAGTACTCCATCAATACATACATACCAAGACCTGGATCCATGATGTACAAGTACGGGTGAACGAGAAATCCACATAGATATTGTTGAAGTATAAGGTCCAAGTCGATATTAATGTTCAAAACTCGAGACGCCAAACCCCGTTGCTTGTTGCTTCTCAGAATGGCTTTGAAGGGACTGTCAGGTTACTTTTGGATGCAGGGGCAGATGTGAGCGTGAGAGATTGTGAAGGATATACTGCTTGAGATAGAGCACTTCAGAATAGCTATTATGAAGTAGCCGGACTTTTGAATATGGATTAGACCCGAGAATATCCACATGCATGTTTGAGGATTCCTTCAAAACCCCAAAGGTCAGATCCAACTGTTCTAGATCAAACACTGAACCGCACTACTGGTAGTCCAATAGGGCTTAAGGCTGTCTCGGCTAACAAAGCCCTGCGTTGCTCTCGATGCTTAATCGCTACCCATGTTCGCCCCCACCATCCCTGACTCCGACTCCTTCGAATTCACAATCTTCACTCCTGCCGATGACGGTGACTTCACCACCCTAACACTCCCGCAGCTTAACAACCACATCCGGCGCTCAACTCGCACCCTCCGCAACCGTCTGCAGTCAATTTACACTGACTCCCTCTTTGTCGCTGCCGTCGCCCGCACCTACTCCCTTCCTCTTATTCCTAATGCCCGGGCAGGAGACTGGTACGTCCCTCCGCTGCAGCGTGCAGTAGGCGGGAGCACCTACTTCAAAAGCACCGACGGACATACAAACGAATGGGGCTTCTCGTTACGGCGGCTCAACCTAGGCCTATTATCAATCGCGGGCGAACACAACGGCGCAATAATCGTGGACTCTACACGGCGTGGAAAAAGGTTGCGTCGCAGAATCCGCCTTGGAGATATCCTGCTAATCTCCAAAAGATTCCCAGACTCACTAGCAAAGACAGTACCGATCTGGATCTCCGTTCTGAACGCGGCGTTGTTTCCTGAACTGTTCCCCGCGCCGGTACTCTACACCTCGCCGCTCGCCGTGACACCACATGAAGCCGCCGCGATTGAAACGCTGCTCCCTAGGTTTTTGCGTGAGTTCCTGGAGCTGGGGCTTGATCTTGCGGTGTTGCGCGGACACGTCACGAAGCCGCTGCGGCCGCTGTTTATCACCCCTACCTCCCTGCTGCCCTCTGAGGCGCCTCAGTTCGAAGAGTTTACGCCGCTAGTGCTAGTCACTGCATCACGGATGATGAAAGGTGAGGGCACAGAGGGAGAGTATATACAAGGCGCCGGCGACGACCACGAGGGGTGGGCATCCACGAGCGGTCTCACACCAGGCATATTCTGGGCGCACCATGAGTCCATCCTCGCTGCCGACGAAGAAACGATCTCTACCGTCGTCTCCGCCGCAGTGACAGCTGGCGTCGGAGATTCGATGGGAGAGGAGGAAGGGATAACGTTAGTCAAGCCCACAGGCAACATCTTCATTGCACCCCTGCAGGCAATGGCGCGGGGAAGCTTCGCCACCAGCGTGGTTGTGAACTGTTCCCTAGCCCCGCTTTCGCTAGTAGCAATCAGCACCCCCATTCCCCCCGGAAAGCGCGGCAACAAAGCGCTCCGTCTCGCCGCGCCAGGCCTCATCACAGACCTTACAGACGCAGTGGCAGCGGGGAGAAACATATTCTTTGTTTGCGATTCGGGCAACGACGTGGCGCCTGCTGTAGCATTGATATTCTTGAGTCTATTTTACGACGACGATGGTACTACCCCCCCTCTTCTCCCGGGACGCGCTGATAGAAGGGTGCAGGTACGTATGTACGGCAGCAGAGAGACACGATCGATAAAACGTACATCAAGCGACGATTGGCGTGGATACTGGCGACCAGACCGACGGCGAATCCAGCGAGGGGCTTGTTGAATGCTGTTAATTCCGTGTTGATGGGTTGAGAGGGCTGATACTCAATTCCTTACACTTTTAGAAGTTTTTGAAATAGTTCCGCGAGATGGAAAGGCTGGACTTCAACAGAGACGTTTGTCATCCCAGGTGTCACTGTCTCTTTCCATTAACACCAATGTAAGCCCTGCAACCAGGGTAAACAGCGCGAACGGTTCTAGGAGGCTCAGCTTGGGATAGATAACTGCCCCGCACAGCCAGAGCTTATCAGGGAAAGCGAGCCCTTGCCCGCCGTCCCCGATAAGTTCCGAAAAGCTTTAGTATGGACAGCTACAACGCGCGATTTTGACTGTTTCTAAACAATTACAATGTCGATGTGAACCTAGCCTACAAGGGCCCCTTCAGTGGTTGTGCATTACAAAGCCGACAAGCCCGAAGGCCCACCCGAAGGCCCACCCGAAGGCCATGAAGAAGGCTGCAGCTACCGACAGTAACCGTACCATTATTCCTATATTATCCTCCGGGCTCTCCCCCCACACCAAAACCGCCACCTCTTCACATCCCCCCCGCCTCTTCCAAGCGCGTGTGGGGAAATAAAAAAGTATTTATGAGCATCGCTGCGAATCGATTCGATGCCTATGAAAAGAACCTTTCTGAAACTTGCTGCAACCTATGAAGCCGAATACAGGACTAATTGAGAGGTAGCCTGCCCTAAGGAACAAATTCCAGTTACAACATGCATGGAAACTGAGCGAAGTCGTTTGATAACCGTCCCGTCTTCCGTAGGACTCATTGAGTATCCCCAAATGACGATATATGGCCGGTTCCTTTTCCGACAGATGAGGTTTGGACTATGATGAGCTGTTTGAATAGTCTCTTCTAAAAAAGTCCGATAAATGTACACTTTAATATCAGTTGCTAGCATCTACACTGTCGCATTAGAGCTGTCCGTAATATACTTTTCTCTAGTCCCATGCGAGAATATAACCCTTGCATTATATCCGGCATGAGAAGCACGAGACAGCATCCATCTCCCTCAATGAGGCGAGATCCAGATATCAAGATTCAAGCTCGAGTGATCAACTGTAGACAATCTATACCATCCTCTCAAACAAAGAAGCGTCATTGAACAAACGGTACTTGATATTCATCAAACCCTATGTACTACGCACAAAGATACTACCGCCACCTATCACCACCAATAAAGCAACAAACAAAAACCCCAGCTAATATGACGCCGTCCATTGCACCGACGCCCCTTCTGTTCTATTCCACGAACAAATGAAAAACGGTAAGTGAATATAGCAAGTAGGTAAAGAGGAACGGCAAGGATAAGTTTCTTTAGAGCGGGTTGATATCCAGTCTCTCGCATTGAAACTAAACAAAGGGTGAAAGAGGAAACGCCCGACACTAAGGATACCAAAACAATGCAAAGAGGAAACGTACAGACGAACCAGATGAGAGAGAAACCACAAGACAGCAAATAACCTAATGCACCATCACACGTCGCGCTAAACCAGCAGTAAAAACCCATACAATAACACAAGGAAAGGAGTGAGGAGGTATTTAAGGACGCACGACCCTATCCAACCACATGACACCCAATACATAGACCCAAACAGCCCATATTGACGCCCAACATCCAGTTAATCATTCGTATTATATTGCTGTCCTCATCGGGGTTGCCAGTCTATTTGTCGTCCTTTTCGTCATCGTCTTCCATGTCATCAGGATCGGACTCATCGTCATCATCATCTTCTATTTCCTTCAGTAATCCATATCTAATATCATAGATATTGGCCAGAACTCACCAAAAATCATATCCTCGTCACTATCTGCCCCAAAGTCACTCTCACTATCACACCAAAAATCATCGTCATCGATATCCTCCTTGGGTGGCGGTCTATTCTCAATTTCGGTGGGCATCAGGAAGTCCTCTGGAATATCGCGCTTGCTTGCTTCCACGTTCTCCTTGACGATACGCTTGTAGTTTTCGAGGTCCTTGCGGAGCATGACAGAGGCATCGACATTGGCGGCAGAGGAAACCTCACCGTCGTCGAGCAAGGACAGAATCGAAATCAAGACGGTAAAGATACGTTGGGCGGCAGACCAGCGTTCCTGCAAGTTCGGTTAGTTCCTTCGAACTAGGAGTTGGTTTGGCAAGATAGTTGTTACCGAAGCGAGTTCACCCGACATCTCGTCTTCGCCAGGGGTATGCAGGATCGAGATGCAGAGCTTGCCATCCTTGTAGATATTAGGGTGAAAGAGTGGTCGGAGGAATCTGAACTCGGGAGGGCTCATGGGGTAGTTTTTAGGAATTTTGAGTTCTGCCTACAATAGTAAAACGTAGTCGTTAGAATCATGTCATGACTCCACAGGGCAAATTTTAACAAACCTTCAGATAGGCACCATGATACAAGCTGGTGGGATTCAGAACCACCAACGCTACATCCCACAGAAAAAGGTTGCCGTCTCTTGCCTGTAGTGTACTTCGTCAGCCTCACGATCAAGCCAGCTTTCAGCCGAAAGCTGAGACGGGAATACCTCAGCGTGGACCCAGTTCTCTTTTTCTAGCTCCTTAAGCTCTGTCATGAGCATTCGCTCTGCGATCTTTCGCTCGTCTCCAGACATATTTGCGTACTGGCCTCTTACTGTTGCCTACTGTTGTTTGTCCCCTGGTTGCGGGTGTTATTGGTTGGTTAGGTGAGCGAAAAGAGGATAGTAGTCGAAAAACAGAAACTTCGCAGCTTTTGGTGCAGACGATATAGTCGGCGAGCTTGTTGTGGAAAGGGGGTTGAACGAAGTAGAATAAGAGGCGAAGGCGGTGGTGAACGAAGGAGAGTCGAAAACCCGGGGTCTAGCGTTGTCTTGTAAGAGAGGGGCGCGAGCTTTCGAGCTAGTGCCAATAAATACTCTCTGGATGGCGTAACATAGCGCCTGACGATTCCCTGCACTTCAATTATCAAATTAAATCTGATCCGACAGACAACGAGTGGCGGAATTCTATGTCGTGTAAGCTACTTAGGTTCTTTCTTACCTACCACCCTACTCTGCCACTATATGTAGAGTGCGTGTGTCGTGTCAGCTCATGTAGAAGCAGGATGACGGATTTGAGTCCGTCCACCAGCTTGCTCTTAGGCATCGTAGTGAATGGTTGCATATCCTTCGACTCTTCGCTCTTTAATTGGAGTCTTCTTCGCCCCTGTAGACCGACCTGGATTCAGATCCCCAGATTTCGCCCAGATTTATCCACGCTCCTCGGCGCTTGCTGATCTCCCGAGAGATACAATATGAATCCAAATATAAAGAGGTTTGTAGGTTGAGAACAACAGCAAAATCAATGGCCCATAGTAAACTTTAAGGTAGGTTCACGGTCGACGATTCAGTGTGGTCGATGAACGTTGTTCCAGCTAATTTGGCCACCGAGTGTGTCGCTGTGATACATCCCACAACCACCACCAATCTCTAAGCTGTCACTCTTCAGTCTTGAATGCGTACTATCCCCACGCAAATCTAAGAGATACATCACAGTCTTGAACGTGAATGAAAGTCTGAAACAAGACGACGAGAGCTAGAGTCGTGGTTGAAATAAGGAAATTTTCCTTGAGTAATAAGGACTCCCACTATAATATAGTAGCAATTCATTCTCAGCTGTCCTTTTGCCATCATTGATGCAGTGTTTAGTATATGGCTAATACTCCTATTTTCGGTGTTTGAACATAATTTTGTACAAGGAGTGAGCTGTTCTTTTTCCCTTAATGTAGTGCATTTTCCATTCTCGTTTCTCTCTTTTTTTGCCTCTCTTCTATCGTACATAACTTCTCAAAGCATTGTACTTCACATACTCTCGCTGGTTGAAACAAAGAAATCCGTGGTTATCTTGAAGGAATTCTTTGATCTGAAAGAGCCCTCGAATGAACCTATATCATAGCTAGTCGCCGAGTAAACCGGAAGTCGCGAGCTTTGTTAACTCTTAGAGGTACTCCTATCGGAAGAGCGTTAACCGGATGATTCGGGACTCCGGGCGAAGTCGAAGGTTGAAAGTGGAAGAGCCGCAGATAGACGCGATCTAAGCTTTTGCGCGGCAATGACGAAATCAGCTTGGCATGTAGAAGCTAAGCTTTCGACCTTCGTTGGCAACGCGGATACGAATGATAAACAACCACCATGCCACCTCCGCCAGGCGCCGACCAAGAAAACTACGATGATGAGCACTCCGTATACAACCCTTCGGTGGGCGAGGGAGAAAATAAAGAAGATAAAGACGAAGAAGACGATGAGGAGCCTCGACTCAAGTACACACGACTAACGAAGTCCCTCGCCGGAGTCTATCGCAATGGGGACGCAGTCTCCACCAGCGTCGTCTTCGGGGATCGCATGGTCCGAAACTATTTCATTACCACTATCCTGACCTATAATAGGATTCCTGGAAGCTGATATGCCTCGGCGGATGTAGGTGATAGGTACCCACAACGGAAACATCGTCGGTTTCTACCATTCACACCAACCAGTCTGCTAGCCCTTCGATCTGACGTGTTGTGCTGCAGCATATTCTAAGTCTCCCTTCGCTGGCACCCCTACGAACATACCATGCGCATTCCGCCTCCGTTACCTCCATCTCCATCTCTCCCCCCCCACCGCCTCCAGTGGCTATCCCAACCCGACGGCACAAGGACGCGTACCATGACCGCCATATTAGCGTAGCATCTTCATCGATCGATGGCCTGGTTTGCGCTGTGCCATTGCTACCATCAACGCCTCCGACACCCGGCCAGTCACTCTCAACGGTGCCTTACGCAAAGTCCGAGATCACGCTCAAGAACTTTAAGCGGCCGGTCCTCGCAGTCTCATTATCACCAAACTTCAGAGCGGACCGAACATTTCTGTCTGGGGGACTTGCCGGGAATCTTGTGCTTTCTGTTGCACCTACTAGCGGAGGGAGTAGCGGCGGTTGGATGACCTTGGGTATGGGGAGTGCTAAGGACACCATTCTACATTCTGGGGAAGGCGCGATATCAGCCATCGCTTGGTCGAAGGAATCGCCGCGGTACGTTGCCTGGGCTAATGAGCAAGGAATTAAGATTATGAGGTCGCATATAATTCCGCCAACATTGCAGAAGCCGAGCACTGAAGATATTGCCGGAAACCCCGGAATGACCGGATGGATACCGGGTTTTGGCAGTGGTGGGAAATCTGTAAGTGAGGTAGCTTGGAAACGAATCTCGGCGATTGAGAGGCCGGAAAGCATTACAGAGGAGATAGCTTCATTGTACAAACCGCGGCTGGAGTGGATTGACAGACGGTCTCTTCTCACTAGTGAACCCGGTGATGCAGCAACTGGCGGTACTTTAAATGTTAAAGACGTCGACTTTGGTGACAAAGAGAAATTGTTGGTGGGATGGGGTGGAACGGTGTGGGTGATTGACGTCTTCCCAGGCTCAGAGCAGGTGGGAGTGGAAAACAATATTGGATGGGCACAGATAACCCATATTCTCCAAACCGACTGTATCATCTCAGGCATCCACATGTATACGCCGTCGCTATTACTACTTCTTGCATACCTCGTCAATCCCGCCGGCAATTCCGATGATGCGGCCGAAGTCCCACTACCCCCTCCTGCACCAACTTCCCCCAGCTCTTCCTCGTCGCCCAAGAGCCCTACGGCATCGCCACGGTTCCGACGCGGCCGCGTAAATGCATTGATACCAGAACTACGTTTCATCGATCTCAACACATCAGAAGAAGTCAGTGCGGATGAACTGATGATGAGTCGGTTTGAAGGTCTAGCAGTGGGTGACTATCACTTGGGAATACTACCAGCAACGCCTAAGACAGTCCAAGGGCCACCCGAAGATGATGAGAGCGCGACAGGTCTCAGCGCCAGTCTATGGGCTGCTGCTTTAGCTCCCACACAGTTGTTTTCCGGTGCACAAAGCGTTCGGAGCTTTGGCACCGGATCGCGAAGAAATAGTGTCGCCGCCAGTGGCATTACCGGTGCAACTGGTACAACTCGTGGTGGCAAGGGAAGAGCAGACAAGGAAGTCAAATGGGGCGAGGATGAGAAAGGGACAAAAATATACATCACCAGTCCATACGATGTTGTCTTTGCTACCGAAAGGAGTCAGAAGGATCATCTCACTTGGATGCTCGATAGAAAGAAGTATGCGGACACATGGTATCTAATCGATCGATATCCGGAAGTTGTGGATCCAGATACGACATCACTGAGTATGTACGACGAAGAGGAGAGAAAGGTTGTCCATGTGGATGCGGACTACGAGTCTGATTCTACTGCTACTAGTAGCGCAAAGCAGCGCAATGTGAGACGGTACTCCACGGCTGAAAAGGAAAAGCGGCGAATTGGTGAGCTGTGGCTGCGGGATCTGATCGATGCCGGTGAATGGCAAAAGGCGGGAGAGGTTTGCGGAAGGGTTCTAGGTACATCTTCGAGGTGGGAATATTGGGTTTGGGTATTCGAGGCCGCAAGGAAGATAGAGGAAATTACTGCTCATATCCCAACAACGCAGCTATCGCCACCCCTCCCTAGCGTCATTTACGAGATTGTCCTTGCGCATTACTTAAACTCCGACCGCCGGAAGTTCCGAGAGCTCCTCCTTGAAACATGGAAACCAGAAGGGACCCGCACTTTGTACGATGCACGCACACTTGTCGACACGATCATCTTCAAGATCCAAAATCGCGAAGATGAGATCCACACAGGCGATGCGGACTGGAATCTACTCCAAGAATGTCTAGCGAAGCTCTACATGGTGCTTCAGGAGCCACGCAACGCTCTAAAACGCTACATGACGCTGAAAAATGCTGATGAAGCATTCCGCCTCACCCGCGAATACAGGCTCGTTGACACCATCCGGGACGACATTGCGTCTCTCATCCTCCTCCGAGTTTCCGCCCAGCAACTTAGCACAGCCACCATCCACGAACTTGAGGAAGCAACCAGCGAGGCCATCACCCTTCTCATCGATGAAGCTGACCGCGGCATTGTTTCACCGCAGAAAGTCGTCAAACAGCTTGAATCCGACAATGTCCCGGCTGGCAAACTCTTCCTCTACTTCTACCTACGTCGTCTTTGGAAGAGCCAGCACAGAGAGCATCAAATCCTCACTTCTTCTGGTGGGTTTTTGTCGGAATTTGAGGACTTGATGGTTGATCTATTCGCGGAATATGATCGTCTACTCCTCATGGAGTTTTTGAAGGATTCACATAACTACTCCCTCGAGAAAGCCTCTGCTGTCTGTGAACGTCGTAACTATATCCCAGAGTTGGTCCATCTACTCAGTAAAACGGGTCAGACGAAACGCGCACTCTTCCTTATTATCGATAAACTTGCAGATGTAGCCCAGGCCATCGCATTTGCGAAGCAACAGGATGATCCGGATCTGTGGAGGGATTTGTTAGACTACAGCATGGACAAGCCACCCTTTATTCGCGGGCTGCTCGAGAATGTGGGCACCGCTATCGATCCTATAACACTTGTCCGAAGGATTCCAGCGAGCCTGCAGATCGAAGGCTTAAAGGAGGCGCTCGGAAAGATACTTAAGGAGTATGGTGTGCAATGGTCCATTTGCGACGGCGTAGCAAAGGCGATGACGAGTGAGGTGGCAAGAGGCATGGAGAGCCTGAGGCATGGACAGCGAAGGGGCGTGAAATTTCAGGTTGGAGGATCCACCATTGCACCCACAGGACCGGAAAGTCCTGGGGCCGCAATAGAACGTGCGCTTGAGGGGGAACAAGTAGGTAGCAACACCAGCAGTGATGCGTGCGGCATTTGCAAGAAACGGTTTAGTAGTGCGAATGGTACCCCCTCTTTCTCCATAAACTTCGGGCATTACTAATGCTTTATGATTCAGGAACGCAAAGAACTCTCGTCGCGTTTGCGTGCGGCCATGTGTTTCACCTTAGATGTATCTCTCGACCAATCACTGCGGGTTCTGACGACGACGAAGACGCCGAGGAAGGGGTACAGAGCGGGTATGGACGCAGTGTCAGTGCGAAAGTTACGAGAGCGGCGCTGCTAGGTGAGAAGGTGAAGAAGGGGTGTAGCGTTTGTGCGAAGAGGAAGAGGGAGGAGATCATGGTTTAAGTTGTAGATGCGTAACATGGTTTGGTTTTATCATACAATTTGCAAGCATGTGGAAACGGAGTCTGATGTTACTTATACTGCTTTTCTCTTTCTCTTTATTTTTGCCCATTTTGTATCCTTTTACTTTTGGCATTTGCCATCCTCACGTAATTCATGACGTCTACGTTGGCGCGCGTGATAATCTGTGAAAATCCCAAGGTCTCATCTACAGATCGATTGACATCCATACATATATCGAAGATCAACCATCATGCACTCCGGGTGCGATTTCCACAGGAAGCCTCGGTAGTGATCTAGATAAAGGATGTTAGGGTTGAACGCTCCTTATGAGAAATGACGTAGACACCATCCAACCACAACCAAGGTACGCAGAGCCATGAATATAATGCAGCCCTATCATTCTCTTTACCATCCACAAGCAAATCTACTGCATTTTCTTCCTTCAAATTTTTACGAACCCGCTAAAACACTTCACCATGGTTCGCCACGAAAGTACACATCACCCCGATGAGGTCGAACGGTATGTATCTCCGTCATACGTCACAATCAACAAGCTGATTTTAACACCCATCCAGACCCCAAGCCTACGACTGGTCTCACCTCCCGCAAAAACATAGTTTTGTCGCACGCATGGTCCTCCCCTTCTTCTCGACCAAATACAAAACCGATGTGACAGCACACTGTCTTCTACGAGCGTTGACGGAGCGAGTGATCTCACTCGACGAGGAAGACGACGAAACCACGGAACTCCTACAAAAGCACACCTCACTCGCAAAGGCACCTAAGATCCATCACAAATTCAATCTCCCTACTTTCTTCTCTCTCTACTACGCTAAATTCCACCGCGCCGCCCCACTGCTATTCTACTCCCTCCGCAAAGATTGCTACCACCTCTCAGAATCCCACTACCAGGACCAATTCCAGTGTGAACTACGACCAGTCGACGGCCTCGGTTTCTCGGGCTCCCTCTTCTTCTACACTGCCGACAAAAGCCTCATCATTAAATCCGTTGGGCGCAAGTTTGAGTATACATTTCTGTACGAAAAGATGCTTGACGGCTTTGCCTTCTACTACTCATCTATGATCCAGCAGCGACAGCAAACACTACTCTGCCAGATCGCTGACGTCCTCGCAAGCTTCGACCACCGTCTCGGTGGGTGGCTCGGCGTCTCTCCGTCCCATTACATCGTAATGACGAATGTCCTCGAGGGCCTCGACAAATCGCGCGGGTGTCGGACGTGGGATCTTAAGCCGCAGAGCTTCTTTGAGCCCACACGGGACCTCGTCCCAGATCCGGTTAAAAGCGAGCAGGCAAAGTCTGGGCTGGCGGATGAGCTCGACGAGGAGATGATATTCACTCGCCGTGACAAGGCGGCACTGATGCAGCTATTGGAGCGTGATACGGAGTTCTTGCAGGATATGAATACAATTGATTACTCCTTGCTGCTGGGACGGTATCCAGTGGATATGTTCCATCCTGGCAGTGGAGAGGGGAGGGATCCGATGGTGCTCCCTAAAGAGGGAAGTACAGATTTTGTAAGAGGTGTCAGAAGTGCAGACGGGAAGTGGGTTTATAAGATGGTGCTGCTGGATTTCTTCTGGAATGTCGAGCAGCTGAAACCGAGAGTTATGCAAGCCGCGGGAAAGTTGCTACCGGAGCAGACAGTTACCACAGAGCCGGAGAGGTATAGAGATGAGTTTCTTCGGTGGGTTTCTGGGATCCCCCGAGGATGTGGGGTGCATTGACTGACAGCTGTGTAGCATGATGGACGAGTATATTTTAGTTTGGGAGGACATGGAGGAGCATATGGAAGAGCAGGATGAGTAACACATTATGCATTAGGATTTTTCTGATGAGTTTGTTGGCTATTTCGTGGTTTCTTATAACGGAGTTGATGGCGTCAGTAATCCGCATTTCACTTCCTGCTCTTTATCATTGTTTGGTAAGGTGGTATATATTCTAGATAATGGGGTGACGATATCACGAAGTAAATTAAGCATCACTCTCTTAGAAGCTACTATTAAGGACAGGAGAAACTCCAGGTCTCGGAAACATCCAGAAATTGACAACAAGAACTTCTAGTTTCTGGAACACCTTGACTATCGACGCACAAGCTCGTAGAACCGAGGATCGTACACCATCAGCCCGTTGGGGAGGTGATACACCGGTTGAATGGGCACTGAGACAATATCTCGCCGGTTACTCATTCACAAAAGGTTACTCACATTACTCAAGTTAACGTACGCAGACATATGCGCGCGCATACAGTTGTGGCGTTCTTAAGATACGAAATGTCCACCGTGAAAATGAACAACCCCCTCACAACAGCGCCAATCCAGGTTATCCATCTCACTATCTACCCAAGAATTTCTGCTGCGGAGAAGTTCTTTCCGATGAAGTGTAGCATATATATCCAGAGCAGTGAGAGTAGTCGCTTCAGTGTCGTCACCACGAGACAGTTTCAGTAATTGTGGTCTGGATATACACACAAATAGGCCAGTCATCTATAATTTTGACTGGAGTTTTTGCTCCTGCCTTTTGATCTAGCTAAGGCTAACCGAGAGTATTTGGAGTCTAGATGTGTGGTTTATTTTGTATCTGCAGTAGGTAGTCCGGACGGGTGTCGGTTCATCCTGTTCGATCACGCACATCATTATTTGTTTGGCTAATATCTTCGCCCTCTCCATGGCCAACTGGGGTACTCGCTCCATTCGTTCGGATTTCCGGTTTTTTTGATGCTAAATGCTGTGCTTCCAATAGATCTTTTCCCTCGACTACTCGTTGCGAGTAGCCTTGCTCGTAGTAATGGCTAACTTCACCTCAGCTTCCCATGCAATAGTACTGAATTAAGCATGGTGCTGCACGATCGTAAAAAGCTGATATGCCATATTCGAAACTCTTGGTACTCCTATTAGTATCCGATGGAAGAAAAAGTGATTTTAGTGCATGTACTTCGTCGGTGAGAAGGCTGGAGGGTTTAGGAAAAGAAGAGGGAATGGCGAGGAAAATGGGGGGTTATATACTGATGGCGGCGGTCACGGTGGTTACATCGTTGATGGCCAAATCATCGAGGAAAGGTGAGTGTCGGTGAAACTGGAGGCAGGAAAATTGACTATTTAAACTCCCACTTTCCTCCCGTTTCAGTCTTCGACCTTCTCGACCTTCTCATCCACCTCCAGCACAGATATTCAGTGGCCCCACTGGCAGCATCCGCTAACCAGTTGGGGATCACTGAGCGGCCAATTTGATATATTTTATAGACAGAACCACACACAGACAGACGCAGCAGCAGCAAATGCTAGTCACCTTCCTCCGACTAAACAACTTGGAGCTACCGGGGTAGGTTGTCAGTACGTGTGCGCAAGGCGTACCAAGCAGATGGATAAGCCCGCACGGGTCCCGCCCTCACATATACATACTACCCACAGTTGACATGGTTGAACAGACGTAATGAACTCAACCAGGCTGCTATCAGGGTCGCTCTCATGCTATTACTCCCACTTGTGAGTTATACATAGAAAGAAAAAGCTCAGCTGTGTCCAGTGCCTGTCATTAACACAGGACATACCCCTCCTTGCAACTGCCACTACGCAAGGGATTTGGAATCTCAAGACAAGCTCGGCGCCTTGCGGACCACCAGAAGACCCCGATACAATCCTATCACAATGCTAAAACTTCCAAGTTGGATCTCAGTTGATGCTGTCCGGTTGCTCTTCGGATTGTCTTGTCCTCTAGCTATCCCGCCCCCACTTGTCAGTATACGATCCTGCCGTATCAGAGTTGCTCCTGGTTCTGGGTACCCGTTCCCGCTTTCACAGATACCTCTTATCCATTCGACGTACCCACTCGTCTCATCCCGTGTCTTGATCTGTTTGGGCCGCTAGGGGTTCATAGATTTGCTGAGTGCTGGAGATCTAGTAGAGATAGTTGTCGTGCCGTTAAGCGCTTTTCTCCAGCTAACTACTCCGTTTTTTTGCAATTACGAAGGGCGTTAGCAAGCAATAGCTCGTTGGACCTTCTTTAAGTCACCTCAACAAATTTTTGTGCCCGTGAACAACATCCGACCGGCCAATCATCTCTCTCCCATGGCATTGCCTTCCAGCTGATGGTGATGGTCGGATGTCCGCAACAGGCACTTGAGTACTAGTACTTCTGAAGTTCTGGGGTCACGCACTCTACAGTACAGACGTTGGTATTCTCTCCGCCAAACCAATTGTGGCATTATACGAGAACTCATTGAATTGTACGTATGTGGCGATTTTGAGCGCGTGCCAATACATAGCTCAGGTGACGTCTCGCCTTTTCTTGCCTATCCGCCCCAAGACGGGTTTGTCCGAATAATCGGATTCTGTGTATAAAGTAATATCAAACATCATTGTGGGTTCTCACGCCGTATTGAGAACCCATCTTCTTCTCTACGTCACTTGACACGTATGGAACCGCTGGCAGCATTCAAAAATAATCCGGTGTCGTGATGGTGTGGGAAAAATATGCTGTGTGTCCATGCGTAGAGTGGTTGTTGAATTGCGAACAGGGAAAACATCCGAACCTTATTTTAACTGCGCAGGCATGCACCTATACTATAGTTTATCAAAGCTTAACTTAGCCCTCTGTTTCGCATCTTATCTCAAGAGGGAAGGATAGTCGGAGAGCAATCTTGAGCTCGAGTAATGCTTCGTATCTGATATTGCGGGTGTCGAGTGCAGCTCCATGAATCAGCCTAGAGAAAGAGATGTCGGTATCACAGAATTCTCGCGCAAATAGCTGACACGCAAGTTCCTTTCATCCCACGCCTTTCATCATTAACTGTGCCGTACATATGCATCACAAAACCCCCACTGGTATATAAAAAAGCTGATAATACACTCCACTCCATGCTTCCTCTCCCTCTCCCCCCACACTCTACTCCAACTGCACCCCCCTCTGCCTCGAATTCAACCACGCCTGTCCGGAACAAAACACCAAGAACGCCTATCACACCATCATCATCAGCCTCATCCATCCTTCCCCCGGAACTCTCACATACTGCATAAACCAGCACGCTCGCAAACAGCGTACTTGCCACGCTCTTCCCATCGACCGGATCATTGATGGAACCCATCATAGTCTCATGTCTGCCACGCACATTGTCAGCCAACCTCCGTAGATTTCTCCGCGTGTCCCCCGCACATACCCGTTCTTGAACAGCGTCGCGATCGTGCTTAGGATGATAATGGCGAAGATGCTCATGACGATGCAACACCTAGAACCGCCGTCTCAGTACACGTTCAGGCTTGGGGGAACTGGGGTGGAGTACTGACCACGCGGTGCCCCTACGCAACGGAAATTTGTATCAGCTTTAATTCACAACCGAGATAGATTAGACTTACGCCGAGAACATAGGCTTCATGATGTGTGGTTTGGAGCGGTTGTGGTTTGGAGGTTGCTAGGGAGAAGAGCTATGGTGTTGAAGAGTGACGACGCGCCGGAAGTTCACTAGTTCCAGTCTTGGCTCGGATTAAGGCCGAGATCACCGACCATCACTCAATTGCGTTTCTGAATACATGTACTGTGATGTACCTGCCTGGTAGTCGGGGGGGTCAAGTACAAAGAATTCATCTCAAAGCTTACCGCAATAATTTGCTTGATATTTCAGCTACCACAAAGAAGCCCGTATCCACGTATGCAAATCATCAACGCATGCAGAAACTATACCAAGGAAAAAACAGAAGCCCAGTAATAATCGCCCATCCAAAAACCACAAAACGTGAAACAAAATATACCATATCCAACACCATCCAGCCAATCACAAAAGCCAGGAACAAAAACGACAGAAACCCATCAAAAAACCGTAATGAAATGCGTGGCCCATAACCTCTGAACCTCTGAACACATAACAATAAATGAGAAAGAATGCATGCCAACCACCAACCCATGCTCCAGAGATGTACGGAAATAAGAGAAGATTCTCGAAACAAAAACATTGAGGAATGGCGTAAGTGAAAATAGCTTAGATAAAACATAGATAGAAAGAAGAAAAACGACTTGAAAAAGTCACACCGCAGGGTTCGAACCACACAAACAAAACCCCATCTGTCGTGTCGCACAAAAGAAATCCAGATTAAACCCCCGGTTACGTGCGAGCAGGTTGCAATCAAGGAACCTCGTAATCCCTCTCCCCCTCAGCATCGGCGTCATCCCCTTGATCATTGGCACCTCCCCCTTGCGGATCCTGAATATGACCTCGTTGGTTTGGCAATTGATACATCTACAAACAATTAGCATTAGCTACTGAATAATGTGAGGGCAGAAACTGCCATTCAGCTTGCCACGGGGTGTGTACCGTCTGGGGTGGCATCTGCGGATATCCATATATCCCCTCCAACCCTACATCCCCTCCTGGATACATGTGAGGTGGGTAGCCTCCAGGTGGTTGGGCTACCCCGCCAGGGTACATGGATCCCTGGCTGTATCTGTCCGCCTCGGCTCCCATTCCAGGGTGAAGATAGTTTGGGTCCGGCATTTGGGACTGGGGGTGTTGAGGATGCTGGCCTTGTTGAGCTTGCTGAGATTGCCCCTGTTGATGCTGTTGCGATTGGGGTGGAGGAGGCGGTGGAGGGGGCTGTTGCTGTGGTGGTTGTTGCGTATGACCTGATCCAGAAGCTCCTCCACTTGCTCGTTTCGGTGCTGCCTCCTCCCTTGGCACTATATCGATAAGAAAGTCGAACATATCACTCTTGGTAAGCGCAGACGCGATGTCCGAACGCTGTAACGTTCGCCGTTTGTTCTCTTCCGCATGTATCCAAGCGCGCATGGTCAATTCCGTGATGAATATGTCGCAACCTTTCGCGAATAATATTGGCGCCTCAGCCGATATCATCTTCACTTCCGGGTCCGCCTTCATGACTTTTTTTATCCGTGCCAGTGGAAGCTGGTGAACCTTGTAGTCATGATCTTCGGTCTCGAGAGTGTTGATCGTTTGCTGCCAGTAAGCAGTCAAGATGTCGCGATAATGGCCGTGTAAACCTTGTGAGACCTGGTGTAAAAATTCCAATGTCAGAAAAAAGCTCATTGTCAGAGGATAAAGTTCGGATGATTGAAGTGATGTTTTGGGTATTTTGGAGGACATACATTTGCGAATGTGCCGCTATATATCTCGGTTTGAGGAACTGAAGAGTTGGCTACCAGCGCAGCGCTGGCTCCATACTGTCAAGAAAATCTTGCAATTAGCCATACGCGCTCGTGTGTGGAAATCTTAAGGCGAACAATAGAATCTCCATACTTACATGTCCCATTACAGAGATATCATATGGTGGTGGCTGCGGGTTGTGCATCTCGTGTCTTCCCGGATAATTGGGATCCATTGTCGTCACAAGGCGTTCCGTTTCGTTTTGTCGTTGTTGTATCGCCGCTGTATCGCCGTTGTGTGTTGCTAGTGTTTTTTTGTTGTTTCTGCAGTTCGACGTCGTGGCTGGGGCTGAATTTGATTGCGCTCAGTCCAATGCTGACAACAAGCAGACCAGCCTTGAGTGGGGGCAGAAGCGAACCTTCAAAGCAATTAACAAGAATCAACTAAAGCAGCAGAAGGCTTCACTTCTCGTGGGTAGGACGGCTGCGGCCCGAGGTGATGGTGTTTGAGTAAGTGTAGTGGTAGCGGCGGTGAGAAGTGTAATGATGGGAATGGAATGGCTGGGACCGAGTTGGTGGAGGAGGTGGTGTGTACAAAACAGAGCACGTTCGTTCGTTCCGTCCGTGGTTCCTACTGCGTTGTGCTGGTGTTGTGCTGCTTGCTTACTTTCCTCACGAAAGAGGTTGGACTACCCAGGGAGGAACTTCGATGGAGCCACTGATTGACTGATTGATAGATTGACACTGATACTAGGTAAGATTGTCCGTGTCTCCGTCGTCCACTCAATGCTAATGTTCACTGCTTACAACACAGCGCAATGAGTAAAGGCCACCAACAGAAATCCAGAACAGAGTTGAGATTCGTTGGATCGTCGTTGGCAGGAAAGACGCTGATTGGTGTTGGACTGTAGAGCAAACCTTGTCGCTAAGTGTAAGGCAAAGGGCTGGTTTAATACTCTAGCAGGGGCCCAACTGCGCATAAAGTAAGTTATGTGACGTGACGTGGGACAAAAATCTGACTGACGACCACTTCGTTCATCAGTATTCAACGTCTCCCGCAAACTCAGGAACCGCGCTCTCGAGATGGATGGATATTTCCAGCGGCCGCGGTATGCTTAACTCTATTCACTCCGACGATTGAAAGTGTTCAAAAAATTCTGGTTCCCGCAATTTCCTCGCGAGAAATTTGCTTGGGTTGCCAAGCCATGAAGCACAACAAAGGCACCAACAACGCAGCCAGTATAATTGCTTATCCATGTGTATCTACCGACGACGAACGACACATCATCAAAAAGCGAGCTGCAGCTCTCGCTCATCATGCTGGTTCAGAATCAGAAATTTCCATTCTGTCCATATTGCCCAAATTATTATTCCGACCGATTGCCGAACTCAATATTAATATATATCGATGTTTTTGGTAGCTCAGCATTTTACCTCCTTGAACACAGCAAACAAGCAAATAAGTATACCCCAAGTCCTCGTATTGCGAGGAGAAATCTATTGAAATAATTCATCAGCACTAAACCTGTTGCTGTTGTCTATATGAGCCGTCATATAAAGCCAGGCCGTCCCCAGCTAATCGTTTCTTGCGGCTGTACCAATGGGAAATTCCAATCACCCAGCCACGAGTTTTAGACGTGCTGTCAAAATATCTCAGGTTGTCTCGCAAAACATCTCCGCAGGCATTGGCAAACGGATCCCTGCAGCGCATATGAGTGATCGATCATGTCTGAAGCCTTCCATGAATGAAACACAGCCCCGCCTTGCACTGCTGGCATGAAAATAAGTAAGTATTAGTATCTCTCGGTTACACTGCATCTCTGCATAATATCATCACAGACGTGATATCTATCTACCCGCTGCTGTGTACCTTGCTTCGCTTGTTGGTGTCAAAAATTTCTTTCGAAAGCCGAAGCCGGGTAAGAATCCGGCAATCCTAGCGCGTTTCTCTAGTGCCGTGACTGACTTTTTACCCTTCCATTTCAGACGTTTCGTCCCACCTTTCTTCAAAATGTCCTCCATTACTCCCCCCTCACTCACCGCTTCACCCCTGCGACGAACCACCTTTGACGTGGTCATTCCAATACTGCCACGATGTCTCACTGAAACATCCTGCACCCCACCCATTGTACTTGATGAAGAAGATGATGAACTGTCGGACGAAACGGTTTCTCGGCTACTACGAGAAGCAGAAGAGAGGATGAGGGCTGCAGACTCATCTGCTATGTCAATGACCGGTGAACATAACGTCACTACCATCAAGTGCGTTTCACTCTATTCAGCCTGATTTTATTACACTTCGACGGGGCAGTGTTGATCTCCATATGGACGGACTAATACGTGTTTCCGTAGACTACCAAAATTAAATCCTGGTGCATCGTTACCAAGGCCTCCCATCAGTTCAGAGGGTTCTGTTTCGCGTATATCAGATCGCGCAATGTTGGTGCCTGAAAACGAACGAGAGTTGGCAAACAGCACACGATTAGTTGTCGATACTACTACAAACAAGAAGTCAAAGAATGTATGTCATTCTGCGCACGCGCATCTGCTGTCGCACCCCATTTTTCTTTCTGTAGCCTATGAGGATACCTTATCCCATTAGATCCTGACGGAACCGGATGCCGTCTTGGCTATCCATACCGACACCCTGATGTTCTATATTTTCATAGTTACTCTGAGGTCTTGTCTTATATTGCATTTATATCTTTCGCACAAAACCTAGGGTTGAATGGTTGCTTACTTTTACCCTAGGAGCCTCCATCTACAGCTGGCGCAGCATGGTATGACTTGCCTCGAACAGAACAAACTGACGAGCTCAAACGCGACTTCGCACTTATAAAACACCGTAATGTATTGGATTCACACCGGCATTACCGTAAGGATAACTCCGGTATTCCTCAATACTCTCAGATGGGAACAGTCATCGAAGGAAACACAGAGTTCTTCAATTCGAGAATCAACAGGAAGGATAGGAAGAAAACCATCCTGGATGAGATTCTGGCAGATGGAACTAGCCGACAGAGATTCAAGAAGAAGTTTGAGGAGATCCAGAAATCAAAGAGAAGCGGAAAGAAAGAGTTCTACAAAAAACTCAAAGAGCAGAGAAACAAGAACACAAAGTTTACAAGATGACATTGATGTGGGCTATTGCACTGTAAAATACGGCGTTTGGGTTATGGAAAAGCTTTTTTGCTTCTTGGAAGATATTGGGCGAATCGAATGATTACACGTATATCCAGTTAGATATTAATAGAGAATTGACATCCTCCCATGTTTCGAATTGTGCTTAGTCTTCTAACTATGATACATTGTTCCAGATGATTGAACAGAGAGTTGCCGCCGTGCTAGAGTAGAAGCCCTTGGCTAAAGCCTTGTACCTGCCGTCACTCGGAGCGAGATTCTCATCCCTTGACTTCATTTGGTTATGAGAGAACCCGAAATGATCCTACTCTAAACATGCCAGCCAGATGCTCCGCGACCCTTCGCAAACCCAAGTTCTTCAACCGAGTGATATATTGTGGTTGGACTGCGAGCTTGTACTATCCAGCGGCAGGTACAGGTTCCAACAATTTTGGCGGAAGAGCGTCTATCCGCACATCCGCGCATAAACCCATACTCCAAGTTGCAGCAAGGATGGCTTGAGGCTGCGAAGAAGCATGCACACGGACTAGGATCGCCTAAAGTTCCCCAGCCTAACTACAACCTTCAACCTCACTTTCCGGACCACCGCTGCCGCTCGCCGCCCTTCCCATTCACCTCGCCGCCCTCCCCGCAACTCCTTCGACACTACAGCAGCTCTACCACCCTTCCATTCCAGAAAATCCCAATTCCTTTCCAGCCAGACACAGACAGCTAGACAGCCAAACACCAACGCTATGATCTCTGGGGTACTACTCTTCAACCAAAAGGGCGAGAACCTAATCTTCCGCCAATTCCGCAACGACTGTACCTACCCATACCTTTCCTCTTCCTGATCCTTCTTCTCTTCCTCTCCCGGCAGCTCGTTAACCGCCCAACCACAGGCCGCCCCCGGCTCTCAGACGTATTCCGGATCCAAGTCATCTCCAACGCGCAAGTGCGGTCGCCGATCTTGACGTTGGGCTCCACCACCTTCTCGCACGTCAAGCATGAAAATATCTACCTAGTCGCAGTAACCAAGAGCAACGCCAATGCCGCGCTAGTATTCGAGTTCCTGTATCGCCTCATCGCCCTAGGTAGGAGCTATTTTGGAAAGTTTGATGAAGAAGCTGTAAAGAACAATTTTGTGCTGATATATGAACTGCTGGATGGTGAGCCACCACCCTATGGAGGGAGGGGAAGGGAGTGGTACTTATATGTGTGAAAGAGGTCCTCGACTTTGGGTACCCACAGAATACAGAGACGGATACGCTGAAGATGTACATCACCACCGAGGGGGTCAAATCGGAGCGCAATGTTGTTGTATGTCTGCCCCACCTCATCCTCCCCCACCCCTAACCTCCGCATAGGAGGACTCAACAAAAATCACCATGCAAGCAACCGGCGCACTCTCCTGGCGGCGTGCCGACGTAAAGTACAGAAAAAACGAAGCCTTCGTGGACGTGATCGAAGACGTCAACCTCCTCATGTCGGCGGGGGGCACTGTTCTCCGCGCCGACGTTTCGGGGCAGATAATAATGCGCGCCTACCTGTCTGGCACACCAGAATGCAAATTCGGGCTCAACGACCGGCTGCTCCTCGACGGCGACTCACTGAGCGGGCAGACGGGGAACCGCACGGGCACGAAAGCGACGCGAGCGGCAGCGGGCTCCGTCACGCTCGAGGACTGCCAATTCCACCAGTGCGTAAAGCTTGGAAAATTCGACACGGACCGCATCATATCTTTCGTTCCGCCGGACGGAGAGTTCGAGTTGATGCGCTACCGCGCTACCGAAAACGTCAACCTCCCCTTCCGCGTCCACGCCATCGTCAACGAGATTGGAAAGACAAAAGTCGAGTACCAGGTCGCCATCCGCGCAAACTACGGCACAAAGTTGTTCGCAACAAATGTTGTAGTGCGGGTGCCGACACCGCTGAATACGGCCGGAATCCAGACTAGGACCTCGCAGGGAAAGGCAAAATATGAGCCGGCAGAGAACCACATTCTGTGGAAGTATGCCTCTTTCTTCCTCTCCCTCCCAATCCTTTGTATACTGACAGTCAGCAGAATCCCCCGGTTCACAGGCCAGGCGGAATACGTTCTCAGTGCGGACGCAACATTAACATCAATGACGAACCAGAAAGCGTGGTCTCGGCCCCCATTGAACCTCTCGTTCAGCTTGTTGATGTTTACATCCTCGGGGCTACTGGTGCGTTATCTCAAGGTGTTTGAAAAGAGCAATTACTCGAGTGTCAAGTGGGTGCGGTATATGACAAGGGCTGGGAGTTATGAGATTCGATTTTAGGGAACAGAGAAAGAAAGAGACAGATAATGAGATGGTCAGAATTGGCGATTTTGCTTGTATATGTATTGGCATCCATATTCCGCCTTGTGTTTTTCATTTGTATTTGTATTGACATCCCCCTTTGTGTCTTGACTTCCCCGGTTTTCATCATCATATACCTACGTTACGCACTGCTTATATCTTTCGGTAATAGGTTATCATCATTCATCCTAGGATTGTGTGGGGTCTCCGAGGTTTCGTTACAGCGAGGGCGGGCGTTCCTGGTTTTTACCTGGTAAATATGTCCCAGAATAAGATGAAGCAGAATCATCCTCCACAGGTTTCATGAGTACCAAAAGAGAGGCTGCACGTGCGTGATGAGACAAAAGCAAAGAATATAATCATAGTACCCCGTCCCATACTCCCATTCGAATCAAAGCAGCAAAAAACGCATTGATATTTTACTCCAGCCATACAGTCCTTCTCTATGAACGACAGCACCTCCCCCTACCTTGCACCTCTCTTCACTGCTCGCCCATTTACAACAAATCCCTCCTCACAAACTCCTGGTACAGCGTCTTTCCAAGGGCCGCAGGACTCCTCTCGACGATTGCGCCAGCTCCTTCCAACGCCAAAATCTTGCTCTCGGCACCTCCCTTCCCTCCGGAAATAATAGCACCGGCGTGACCCATGCGACGCCCAGGGGGCGCGGAGATACCGGCGATGAAATTGACAATGGGCTTTCCCTTGGGGTTGTTGGCCTTGAGGAACTCGGCGGCGTCTTCTTCTGCAGATCCTCCAATCTCACCAATCATGATGATTCCGTCGGTCTCTTCGTCCTCGAGGAAGACGGTGAGGGCGTCAATGAAGTTTGTACCGGCGAAGGGATCACCACCGATTCTGTAGACGTGTTAGTCGGGGATTGTTTGAGGCGTGCTTTTGAAAGTTTGGATACCCGATAACGAGTGACTGCCCGAGACCAACTTGGGTCGTCTGATTGACGGCTTCGTAGGTGAGAGTTCCGGAACGTGAGACGATCCCGATGCGGCCACGCTTGTGGATAAAACCAGGCATGATACCAATCTTGCACCGGCCAGGAGACTGTGAATTGTTAGATATATGATGGGGGACATAGCGCGTAAGCAGCGAGTGGATGGCGTACAATAATACCCGGGCAGTTAGGTCCGACAAGGCTGTAGTAGGTCAGTATTCAAATCGTATAATGCACATGAGAACGACGTACCGGGTCTTGTCCTGGGTCTTGAGCATGGAAACGACACGGACCATATCGTTTTGTGGGATACCCTCGGTGATACACACTACGAGAGGGATCTCGGCTGCGACAGCTTCTTCTATTGATTGTGCGGCAACAGACGGGGGGACGAAGATAGCGCTATGAGACCGTTATGAGCTTTCGGGCAGATCCTAAAAGATGGTATGTTCCGCACCTAGCATTCGCTGTAGAGTAACTCATATCAGCAAAAACTCGGCAAGCAGAGTTCGTTACTAGAGGAACAAACCTCCAGTCTCTCTCATCGCATCGGCGACATTTGCAAATACAGGTCGGTCAAGATGTATTGTTCCGGCCTTCTTGGGGTTAATTCCACCAACGACCTTAGTACCGTATTCAATCGCCTGTTGTGCATGGAATCTGTTTTCGAAGCACGGTTTGTGTTAACAGGACTCTTGTGCAGTAACGAATGCATTCTCTCTTGAGAAGAATAGCCCCCCCAGTTGGCGCTCGGTTCGGGGGTTCTCGGGGTTGGTAGAGACGTACGATCCTTGCTTTCCGGTGAAGCCTTTACTCCACAAAGCAGTCAGCGAAACGTACTTCAAGGCTCAATGCTAGCTAGAAAAGGCAGAGACCTTGGTATATGACTTTCGTGTCGCTGTTTATCAGTAGGTTCTTGGTAGTTGTGGCATAGCCGGAGGTGGCATAGCTGCGTGTGCCGCTGAGCAAGCTGCTGGAGAGTCGTTTGAGGCCGAGCATTTTTGGTCTGCTTGAAGGAGCAGTATCGTGTGGGGAGAGTGGAGAGGAAATCAAATAGGATTTGTTCGCAGATTCAGCCGGAAGAGCAACTGGAGTTGAAACGGTGATGTTGGTAACGATTCCGAGATTTTGGTCTTGGCGATCCGTCTCTACCGAAACGCGGCTCCGTGTGGGGAACGATAACGAGTGAGTGGATGAGCATTGTGATATTTTTGATGCCGATGTTTCACTTCGCTTCAACGGCGTTCTTTTATTACACCCGCGGGATAATTTGTTGGGAGTCGCAGCTATGTAGTAGGCCGACGAACAGTATTTCATGGTCCATCACCATTTGGTTGCTTGCTATCTGAGGCATTTTTCCGTATGTTGATATCACAGATACCAAAACGGTGAACGGCCGAAACTAGCCGGTAGGCTCTGTTTTTCCCGCCATCTCCCATGGAAGTGGCGAAGATATACATATATTCCAACGCAACGAAGGCTGTCATCATAAACATATCCCTAAGTCCTCCATATCTCCGAACGAAGCCCTACCACTCAATCCTACCCAATGGTAATTTCGTCAGAGGAAGCCCAGCGACACAACTCGATTCTTAAGCTATGGAACTCAAGAGGGTGACATGCTCTCACGGGTTGATACTGGAGGCTACTGAATGGTATCAAGAAGAAGGTTTCCTAGGTGGTGGTGGAGGTGATGCGGATTCTTAAAGTAAAACTGAGCTTAGGGAATTTGGTAGGTGTGTGTAACTGCCGTGGGGTCTGCAGTAGGGGAAATGCGACAAGTGAGTAGTCGCAAATGAGGCCATTGGTGTAGCACGAGTTTCAGCAGCAGAAAAGCACATATACATGAGTGCCGGTTTATAGATACTCCACATGGGCAGTCGCCTCTAGCTTGTACCTCTTACGATGAAAGGGGGAAACAGTCTTCACGATCAGGGAAATGTCTATTTGTGGGCTCTCCGTAGGGAAGAACACCAATTATATCGAGAAACTGTAAGACGTGAAGGAGCAAGACGCTTATCACGAACCCAAGCAACCAACTCCAGCCTTTGACGCTTTTCGTCTTCCTGGCTCTTCCACGTGGAAACAGTTTTCGGATACAATGCCTTATTCTTGTTGATGATGGCCCCAATAATGCAGCCCACACAACTATCTTCCTCGAGTATCATTCGAGAAGCCCTGTTTATTATATTGGCCCAGGCAGCACCCAATGAATGAGCTGTAGTATATATAACTTTCCCGGCATCTCGTCTGCAGTATCTTCATCCGATATGCAGCTGGGTTTCGGAAACAAGCAACGCAAGGCACAATAGATTCCCATTTTTGTGTATATACTTTATACTCGAGGAGCAACTGAGTCACCTTGGCCTCGGGAGGACACACATAGTAATCCGGAGTAACGCTTATCCACTGGAGCCCTATTGTGAAGTACTTAGAATTGTTGTATCCATGAACCTGGGCGCGCATTTGTTGAACTTAGGGCGAGAGCGGGGGAGCGCAGTTGAGCCCGCACCTCGCCTACCTGAGATAATGAGCCGTGGGGTATTGCTACGAGGTAGCGGGTTAAGTAATTTGTACGCTCTGAGAGGTAATCGTTGCAGGGTCACATTGTTTTGGATGAGCGAAAGCCGACCTGTTTTGATTTTGCTTGATGAAGTGATTGCGCGGGAGAAGGAGAAACGGTGGAGGCAACAAAAGACGAAAGTGTGAAACGGTCCAATTAGTAACCGCACTACAATTCGTGATTGGCCAAAAAGGCAAGGTCGTCACCGGGTTGGGGCAAAATGATCTGTCCAAGCAGCAAAATTCTCGAGTCGTTGGGTCTCTGCAATCCCCGCCATTCTTTATCCTCACACTCTACCACTTCTCTCCTCCTTCTTCCTCCCCCACACATCGCCATCTCTTTTTTTTTCGTCTTTCATCCATTGCCACTCGACTTGTCCCACATTAATCGTCTCGACAACTCCTTTGACTCTTCCTCAGCGACAGTTTTTAAGAGCGAAAGGCGATAGACGACACTCCGCCATGTCTGAGCAACCCATCAAGAATAAGAAGGTCGACTCTCTCGCCGGAGCACCGTGAGTACTTCCTACCCCGGTCGTGGAAACACGAATGCACAACATACCGAAATAAAATACTGATTGGAACCCCTCGATCTGCAATTATAGTACCCCGCAAAACACTCCCTCATCAGCCGCACCAATTTCCTCACACGCTCAGCAACCCAATGTTTCCACAATCGAAGAAGGTTTGCAGGAAACTCCCTCCATCTTTTCCAAAAAAATATCTTGTCCTCGTTGCTGACGATTTTGCCACCACCAACAGAGAAACTTGACCGAGCCGCTGCTGCATCTATCTTTGCCTCAAATCCCGCACTCGTTTCAATGATAGAGGGAAAGCTCGGCAAGCTTGTTGGACGCTCCTCTGGATATATTGAATCTCTCCCCGCACCAGTGCGCCGTCGTATCACTGGTCTTCGCGGTGTCCAGAAGGAGCACTCTAAGCTTGAGGCACAGTTCCAGGAGGAGGTTCTTCAGTTGGAGAAGAAGTACTTCGCCAAGTTTACTCCTCTGTATGAAAAGCGTGCCAAGATTGTCAACGGTCTCCAGGAGCCTACCGAGGAGGAGGTTAGTGCCGGAAAGGAGGATGAGGATTCTGATACGGAGGATGCCAAGGAGAAGAAGGAGGAGTCCACTGAGGCCATGACCGGTGTACCAGAGTTTTGGCTTTCCGCTATGAAGAACAATGCCCTGTTGGCCGAGACAATCACCGAGCGGGACGAAGCCGCCCTCAAGCATCTTACCGACATCCGACTAAGCTACCTCGACACTCCTGGATTTAAGCTTCACTTTGTCTTTGCTGAGAACGAGTTCTTCACCAACAAGGAGATCACCAAGACATATTACTACCAGGATGAGAATGGATATGGTGGAGACTTCATCTACGATCATGCCGAGGGTGACAAGATCAACTGGAAGGAGGGTAAGGACTTGACCGTACGAATTGAGAGCAAGAAGCAGAGAAACAAGAGTAAACCTCTCCCGATATTACCCCTCGTTTATTCATGCATAACTAACTATTTCAAACTTGACCAGACACCAAGCAAACCCGTGTCGTCAAGCGGACTGTTCCTACAGAAAGCTTCTTCAACTTCTTCACCCCACCTAAGCCCCCCACCGACTTTGACGAGGACGATGAGGACCAGGATGATATCGAGGACCGCTTGGAGCTCGATTACCAGCTTGGTGAGGACATCAAGGAGAAACTCATCCCCCGTGCCATCGACTGGTTCACCGGCGAGGCTCGTCAATTTGAGGGAATGGGTGGTGATATGGAGGGCGAGTTTGATGACGAGGACGATGAGGAGGAGGATGATCTGAGTGACGATGACCGGGATGAGGATGACGAGGAGTCTGATGACGAGGTACGGGTTTCTCTACACTACCATTAGTTGGTTATATATTGATGAACTCTAACACATGATATAGAATGACGGCACAAAACCCAAGCACGAGGCCGCTGAGTGCAAGCAGAGCTAAATTGTTATGCTTATCCAACTCGGCATCTGTTCGACTTCTTATGACATCTGGAAATAAAATCATCAGGGTTCTGGGAGCGGCGAGATTGGTAAACGTCTATATGATCATGGGTATAAAATGGCCAAAATGCTTGTTAATGAACGCAATTGTGACACCGTTTCCCTTTCTTCCCTTTGAATGTAGCGTGTAATAAAACTGTCTATTATTGTGAATGCTTTTTTTTTTCGTTGTTCTTGCTGATGGAGTAGACGTTCCCCTTGCCTTCCCTTCTCTACCGTTATCACCTCTGTCACCAATCCTTTCTTTCCTTTTCCTCATAAGCATCATGTGGTAGTTCTTTTGTTTTGTGGGCGGTCTAGGCTTAGGTTGTATCTTGTGTGAGAGATAAAGAGAATTGTGCACTCCAAACTTACTCTATGGTGGCGATGATGAGGGTAATACCATCTGAACTTGATCTGAAGATCTCCGAAAGAGAGGTATGCAGCGGACGTCAGAGTACATACGAAAGATTGAAACCGCGGTGGGTGATTGGCCCGCGGGGATCATGTGTTGCTGTGCACACCACTAGAAGGCTGAATCAGCGTGTTCCTTTCTAGAAGATTACATGCGTGAAGCGGAGAACATTAGGGGATTGTAGAGAGGCAAAAACACGCCTGGGAAAGGAAATTCCATTCCGCAGCGGTTAAGCTGCACACAACTGTGTTCTATCCCATCACACAGCCTCACTCACTCGTCAATGTTTGAGAGTTTGGACCCCCAATGTCTTCAGAAACTCAATTCTTACACGGCGGGCAACTTTAACTACGTCACAGTGTGTACAAGGCAATATTGTTTGATTCAATCGGATTAGATATGACATCATGATTAGATTGAGGCGACATTGAACGCTTGGACCAACGCTTGTGCCCCACTTTCCTCGATCCCTGACGAACATCACCTACCTTTCGCAAGCATCGTAAGTTCCTTGCACCAACACCCCAGCCATCCAGAGTTGCAATACGTTTACGGGTCTGAACAGTGATGACCGTTGGATGGTTGCATAATCCCCGCCAACCAACTCCTAACCGCCGGAAACCACCTTCTCTGTTTCACTCGGCGCTTGATCGTGCCGCATCTTCGCTGAACGAAGATCCCATCCCTTTCGAGGCGAGATTCCGGATGTTTACCAATACGGGGCATCAAGCAGTGGGGTGCGCTATTTGATGTAGCTGTTATGGGTGTGGGGACGTTTGTGGTCACCGAAATCATAAAGAACGAACACAAACTGCTTTTCTAATTGGAATTAGGACCTTGATTCACCTATCGTCGGTTGAACAAGTTTCGGATGCGGGGTAGCCCTGGGGACCCGGGCCGATCACATCCCATCACTCACGGCCCACAGAGTGGGTGTATCGAGTTGTCTCGGAACTTTCGGGGAAGCTCCGCTTTATGCATATAGTTCTAATCCTGGGTTGCATTGCTGCGGAGATAACTGTTCGCGGTTATGTCTCAATACGGAAAGTCATGCCAGACCTTCGAAACGTCTTTAAAACCGGAGTGGAAGTCGTCCAGAGTTTCATAAAGGGTGCTTGTGTTCCGGACGTCGAAAGCTGGACGCGAAACATAGCGTATTGCAGGAGGAGACGATATCACCACTCTAGCCGGCTACCGATTTGCGGCCTAAATAGTATCATACATAAATTGAGTATTTGCCGGCATGTCATCCACCGATTAGCACGACTTCGAGGGGAACGCGGCTGGGTAGGGACAATGGGGAGAGGGCGTGGCTATGGAGCAACCTTGGTCAAGCAACTAAAACGGCCCTTGAGCCAGCCAGCTACCAGGCTCTAATGGACGTCGGGGGTCAAACAGCCTGTGCTCGATTCTGAAACATAAGCTATCACTCGATAAACCGAGAGAGTACGGCGGCGGCGGGGATAGAAGACCGCTGTCGTGTCGCAACACTAGCGTCGCACTAAACCCCAACTGAAATCGCAGTTGTGGATAGCTATTACAAAACTGAGTCGGAGATGTGATGTAACTGAGATAATATCTCCTCTAACCATGTGATACAACCCGACAGAAACTTCAACATCATGGCCAAACTCACCGCGATATTTAGAGTGGCAACTTCATGTTGCGCCTCGTGGTGTCGACATGCGCCTCACCACTATACATATCTCACATACTTTGTCATACTCTCAAGATTTGCTCATGATATTACGACGAGATATCAACAAGACAACTGTTAATCTCACTCAGTTGTTTCCTATTCGAAAACTCGGTTACTCTAGCAGCATCAACTGATCGTAAAAACCACGTTGGCCTTGCAAACGAATGTTACACATGAATATCATGAATACCTAGAGTTGTCTAAAAGGTATATCAATTAAAGAAATACTCTATCGAATCTCTGTCTCGTTGAATGAATGGATGCAGTGATGGTGAACAAAATTTTCCAGATTATATATATGACCAGTGGATAGAACAAACATGTCGGTGGACTGAGAGAGCTCTCTTCGACCAGCAGCTATTTCCCGAGTGCGGTTATTCCCCACGTGCTGCGTCCCAAGTGCGGCTTATTTCCCAGATTATAGCTTCGTGAGTTCGTGAGTCGGTGGGCATGTGAATAATGCGCTGATTCACCAACCTGTAATCTGTAATCGTTGTATAGATGTATTATCATCAGCTTCAGCTCCAGCCTCAGTTATGGCAGGGCCAAAGTTGTTGAGAGCTGAAGCTGCACGAGCCTCTGCATGTGGTGGTGGGGCGCTCGTGCCACAGCGCACCCATGCCCAGTAAAAAGGACCGGGGCGAAAGAACTAAACCCAAAATTCAGAACCCTGAAGCCCAAAGGGTGAAAGGTGGTCGATCCGATCTCCAGCCTCCTTTCGTTGGTGCCGCTGCTACTTCTTTGCTCCTGTCGACCTCGGTCAGCGACTTCCCTTCTTCTTCACACATCAATACCTATCCCATCAGCATCCACTCTCCTTATTTGCTATCCAGACCGATTCTCACTATTGCCGTTGTTGTTGCTCTATTTACTGTACCCTGTTCGACCACTCTCGACGAGTGCTGAGTAAAGGAGACCGTTTACCATTTCGCATACTGTTACGTTACAAATCGGCCGTATCGTTAACTTGTACAGCTCGCTTGAGCTGTCACTGCTGTTACTGCCACCATAATGGCACACACCTATAATATGGAGACGGGGGCGTGGATTCAAGATCCAACAGACGGTTGGGTTTCATCCAAGGTGGTCGCAAAGAACATCAGTGGGGATAAGGCCACACTAGTTTTTCAGATAACCTCTGGTTCGAGAGAGGGAGAGGTTCGTTTGTGGATCCCGTGAGCCGCTCAAGAAGCGGAAACAGTGGTAATGCGAGGGATTTGAAGTGCTAACCTATTGCCCACATAGAAACTGGAGAAGACGACATCGTTGGCCGTGCTTGAAGGCAATGCGGAAGATAAGGATTTGCCGCCATTGATGAACCCGCCCGTACTAGAGGCTTCAGATGATTTGACAAGTTTATCCCATTTGAACGAACCTGCCGGTATCTATAACCATCTCTACTGACGCTGCATTTGCTCTCATATTTTGGGTCATCTTCTAATTTCATTTTCCATTGTAATAGTACTTCAAGCTATCAAGCTCCGATATGCAAAACGCGAGATTTACACGTATTCTGGGATTGTCCTCATCGCGACAAATCCTTTCGACCGGATGGACTACCTCTATGATCCCGGGCTCGTGCAAGCTTATGCTGGCAAGCGGAAGGAGGATCAAGACCCCCATCTGTTTGCAATTGCAGACACTGCTTATCAAGCGATGGTGCGTGACCAGAAGAACCAGACCATTGTTGTGTCTGGAGAGTCGGGAGCTGGAAAGACGGTCAGTGCAAAATATATCATGCGATACTTTGCTACAGTTGAGGACCCCTCCCGGCCAGGCCGACGAAGGAAGGGTGGCATGGGTGCTGTCATGAGCAAGACGGAGGAGCAGATTTTGGCGACGAATCCCATCATGGAAGCTTTTGGTAACGCAAAGACTACGCGTAACGACAACTCGTCTCGTTTTGGAAAGTACATTGAGATTATGTTCGACAAGGACATCGATATCATAGGTGCCAAAATCAGGACCTATCTTTTGGAGCGAGCTAGATTGGTGTTTCAACCGGCAACCGAGCGTAATTATCACGTCTTCTATCAATTGATTGCCGGAGCCACGGATGAAGAAAGACAGCAGCTAGGCTTGCGTCCCATGAGTGACTTCAACTTTACCAATCAGGGTGGCGATCCAATAATCCCCAATGTAGACGATGCAGCGGAGTTTAAGCTTACTAGAGACTCCCTGACGACTATCGGTGTCTCGGAAGAGACGCAATCTCATATCTGGAAGGTTTTGGCGGCACTGTTGCACCTTGGAAACACTGAAATTGGTGCTGTTCGAAATGGTTCAGTTCTTATGGCGGATGAGCCGAACTTGGCTCGTGCCGCCGACCTTTTGGGGGTTAAGGCGGACGAATTTGCGAAATGGACAACCAAGAAACAGCTTGTCATGCGAAATGAGAAGACGGTTACTCCCCTCAGTCAAAAGCAGGCTGTTGTTGTTCGTGATTCGATTGCCAAATTTATATACTCTGCCCTATTTGACTGGCTTGTCGAAATCATTAACGATAGTCTGGCTACGGAGGAAGTCCGCAACAATGTCAAATCTTTTATCGGAGTTTTGGATATTTACGGTTTTGAGCATTTCAAGCGCAATTCGTTCGAACAGTTTTGCATCAACTATGCCAACGAGAAGCTGCAACAAGAATTTAATCAACATGTGTTCAAGCTCGAGCAGGAAGAGTATGCGCGTGAACAGATTAATTGGCAATACATCGAATTTTCTGACAATAGACCCTGTATTGATCTGATCGAGGGAAAACTTGGTATCCTGAGTCTTTTGGATGAAGAATCCAGGCTTCCAGCAGGATCGGACGATTCTCTGATCACCAAGCTGCACCAAAACTTCGGTACAAAAGGGAAGGAATTCCCTTATCAGATGCCTCGATTTGGAAAGACGTCTTTCACCGTGTGCCATTATGCTGTGGACGTCACATACGACTCCGAAGGTTTCGTAGAGAAGAACAGGGATACCGTACCGGATGAGCATTTGGAACTCCTGAGGGCATCCTCCAATCCCTTCCTGACCAGCGTTCTTCAGGCCTCTGCATCCGCTAGAGATAAGGTAAGCCATTAGTGGTCCGACACCTAGTTGTGTTGGGAAGCTAACAGTGACTAGGAAACAGGTGGATTGTCAAAGACTGCTGTTCCGCCCCCAGGCCGTAAGCTTGCGCTCCAGTCAAACCGCAAACCGACTCTTGGAGGCATCTTCAAGACTTCCCTCATTGAGCTTATGAATACGATTGGTTCCACCAATGTTCACTATATCCGCTGTATCAAGCCCAATGAGGCCAAGGAGGCCTGGAAGTTTGAAGGTCCTATGGTTCTCAGTCAGTTGCAAGCATGTGGTGTTTTGGAAACAGTCAAGATTAGTTGTGCTGGATACCCCACACGATGGACGTACGAGGAATTCGCGAGTCGATATTACATGTTGATTCATTCTGAGGAACTGAAGACCGGGAGCATTAGGGATGTTGGTCTGAAGATTCTAAAGAAAACTGTGCCGCCTGAAGGTCATCCGCGAGAAAACCAGAAGGATGGCAAGGATAAGTACCAGCTGGGAATGTCGAAGATCTTTTTCAGAGCAGGCATGGTATGCATCTTGTGCTTTTTGTATAATTGGCACCCATCCGCTAACTTGATATAGTTGGCATTCCTGGAAAATCTTCGGACAAAGCGATTGAATGAGTGCGCTGTTCTGATACAGAAGAACCTTAAGAAGAAATACTACAGGCGCAAGTATCTCGAGGCCCGCGAAGCTATCCTCAAGACTCAAGCATATGCTCGAGGTTATCTGGCACGAAAGACTGCCCAGGAGTTGCGAGTTGTCAAGGCAGCTACGACAATCCAAAGAGTGTGGCGTGGGTCGAAGCAGCGTGAAGCCTATCACAAGATCCGTAACAGCGTCATCAAGGTACAAGCGTCAGCAAAGGGTTATCTTTGCAGGAAGAGTATTACCGATCGTATGCTCGGCAACGCTGCCCGGTATATTCAAAAAGCATGGAGATCAAGGTACGTTGCTACTCTAAGCCGATTTGCCGAATAGCCTTTGGTACTAACCTATCACTAGGCGATTTCTTCGTGCATGGTGCCTTTACCGGAAACGCGTCGTATACATCCAGAGTATATGGCGAGGAAAACTGGCTCGACGGGAGTATAAGACAATACGCGAGGAAGCCCGAGACCTCAAGCAAATTTCGTATAAGCTTGAAAACAAGGTCATCGAGCTCACGCAAGCAGTTGGAATGCTCAAGAAAGACAATAAAGCTCTATTGGACAAGGTCGAGAGCTTTGACAACCAGGTGAAAAATTGGAGACAGAAACACGCCAACCTGGAAAACCGTAATAAGGAGCTCCAGCTAGAGGCCAACCAGGCTGGTATCGCGGCTGCACGGCTGGCGCAGATGGACGAAGAAATGAAGAATCTCCAGGCGCAATTCGAGGAATCGACGGCGAATATGAAACGATTACAGGAGGAGGGCAAGTCTCTGCGAAAATCTCTTACGCAGCGGACGTCCGAACTTGACCAGCTCAAATCCCGAGATAAGGCGCACGAAGATGAGAAGTTGTCGCTTAGACAACAGATCCAGGTCTTGGAAGACCAGCTGCAGCATGCCAGCTCGCGAGAGGAAGAGAATGGACATGTGGAGAAGTCGTCTGGTGGTATCACAAATGGTCTCATTAACTTCGTTACCAACAAGAAACCGAAAAGACGAAGCGCAGACTTTACGGGGAGAGTGGAGCAGGTTGGCATGTATCGGTCATCTTATCAGACTCGACCTGTATCTATGATGCCTACCAGTCAGCCAATGCGACCTCGAGAATTTGAGCCATTTAGCCCGACAATTGAGAATAGCGAGTACGAGCTATTGCGCATATTAGAAGAGGAGGAGGCTCTGAGCGATGAAGTCTCAATCGGATTGATCAGAAATCTCAAGGTGCCGCCACTTAACGGACAGACACCGCTCCAATTCAAGGAAGTCCTGTTCCCGGCCTACCTCATCAACGTGGTCACATCCGAGATGTGGAACAACGGATTTGTTAAGGAGTCGGAGCGATTCCTGGCCAACGTCATGCAGAGTATACAGCATGAGGTTATGTCAAACCATGATGAGGATGCCATCACTCAAGGGGCTTTCTGGCTCTCTAATGTGCACGAAATGCTTTCTTTCGTGTTTCTTGCGGAGGATTGGTACGAGATCCAGAAGAAGGACGACTACGAGTACGACCGGCTGCTTGAGATTGTCAAGCACGATCTGGAGAGTCTCGAATTTAATATCTACCATACATGGATGAAGGTATTGAAGCGAAAGCTACAAAAGATGATTATTCCAGCAATCATCGAGTCGCAGTCACTTCCTGGATTCGTCACTAATGATGGCAACCGATTCCTCAACAAACTGCTGCAGACTAACAGCCAGCCACAGTTCAGTATGGACGACCTCTTGAGCCTGTTGAATAAGGTTTATAAGGCCATGAAGACATACTACGTTGAGGAGTCTATCATCACCCAGACAGTGACGGAGCTTCTGAAGCTTGTGGGTGTCACTGCCTTCAATGACCTTCTTCTGCGCCGGAACTTCCTGTCCTGGAAGCGAGGTCTGCAGATCAATTATAATATCACGAGGATCGAGGAATGGTGCAAGAGTAACGACATGCCCGAGGGTATATTGCAGCTTGAGCACTTGATGCAAGCAACCAAGTTATTGCAGCTGAAGAAGGCCACCCTCAGCGATATCGAAATTATCCAGGATATCTGTTGGATGTACGTTTATCACCTTACTGGGCTAGATTCAATGCTAATTATCCAACCAGGCTCTCCCCCAATCAGATCCAAAAGCTGCTCAACCAGTACCTTGTCGCAGATTATGAGCAGCCTATCAACGGGGAAATCATGAAAGCAGTAGCGTCAAGGGTTACTGAAAAGAGCAATGACGTTCTCCTATTGCAAGCTGTCGATATGGACGACAGTGGGCCCTATGAGATCCCAGAGCCTCGACAGATTGGAGCTCTGGAGACATACTGTCCGTCATACCTACAAACACCAAAGCTTCGGCGACTGGCGGATGTGGTGTCTCAACAGGCACAACAACGGGCGGAGGAGGCGGCAAATGGGGAAGACCAAGTGACACCTGGTGATAGGACACCAGATGACAATACAACGTTTGTCGAGGAGGCCGGGGAAATCTAATGATTTGGTATTTCCCACTTTCGCCGCCCTCCCTACTTCGACCAACTAACACATTGTGTAGTTTTGTGTTACGAGTGACGAACGCTGAATGACCCAAAAGTCACAGCAGGTCTGATTGTGGAGTAGAGAAATTTTTTATAAAGGGCAAGGGGTTTGTTTGCATTTGGTTTTGCACGGTGTGTTGTGTATGTGTGTTTCTGTCACTGAGTACTGTTTTTTCATTATCCATTATTATAGTCGTCTGTTTTGTCGTCGTGGATCTATCTAGCGGAATTGGGTTGGAAAGGAAAGTGTTTGGTCTTAATCTTCTTATATCTATCTGCCGTGAATGGAGATAAAGTTCTGTATTGATTTATCTAGTTTTGCTGGTAGACTACATGATACCTTTTGCAGTGGGATGCGCAGTACAGTTACTGCCTTTTCTTTCGTTTTTCTTCAAGTTATATATCTTTGGTATGCCCTGTATGTTAATTGAACTAGAATTTTATTGGGACGCTTCAACTAAGTAGTACTTGCTGCGTTTGGTGTGTGGATGCTGTGATGAGGGCTGTTCTCCCTCATTCTGATGTTGATTTGGCAAGTGGAGGAAGAGGCGTTATCAGGATTCTGTTCTTCACGACCTTTATGACACGCAAAGACACGCACGAAAATTTCTATAGAATATTCTAATTTGAATTCATCACTACCATCGAAGCAGATCCAAATAGTTCATAATAATGTATACAACCTGCAAGAAGCATCCATACCGCGCCAAACTGAAAACCAGAAAGCAAGTAAACACTCAAAACCGATATTAATACCCATTCCCTTACTCAACCTCAATCCTCCGCACCCCTCCAAACCGCACTTTGGGCACTACAATCTGTAACAACCCATTATCCAACTTCGCAGACACGTCCTCGAGCGCGACTGGAGTCGGGAACGAGAACGTCCTCTGGAAAGTACCAAATGTCCTCTCCGTCAACCAGACCTTCCTCTTCTCTTCCTGCTGTTGCTGTTCCTCCTCCTTATGTTCCTCCTTCTCAAGTGTAGTCGTAGACGTCGTCGTCGCCGCCGCAGAAACAACCGAGTAATCATCCTCATCGTCCGTATCCTCGACGGTAGGGTTTAGCGACCGTCTCTTTTCCTCCACCGGCTGCTCTTCACTCTGTTTCTGCTCGAACTGCTTTTGTGGCTTAGGCATCGAACGCTCAACCCGTCCCGAGACCATCAGCGTGCGCGGATCCGAGAACTCAATTCCAATTGACTTTTTATCGCCGACCCCTGGGAGGTCGCCAAAGAGGTGGTATGCATCTTCGGTTTCGTAGACGTCGAAGCGGGGGGAGAAGGCGCGGTTTGTGCGGTTGTGGTTACGCGGGGTTGCAGTTGGACGAGAGGGTTTCCTCTGTGGTGCAGGCTTCTCCGATGTGGCAGGGGACTCGGTTTCTTCTGGGTGCTGCAGCTGCGAGAAAATAGCTTGCAGGAAGGGGTCGAGCGCGCTGATGTTGCGCTGCTGCTGCTGCTGCTGCTGCTGCTCGGGGTATGCGGGGCAGGCGAAGTAGTGCGGCATTGTTATTATTATTGAGATAGTGTGTCGATGAAGAGTCTGTGTATTGTGATGATGAAGAGTCTGTGTATTGTGATGATGAAGACTCAAGGTTGGAAGTGTTGTTTGTATGTGTAGAAGAGTGTAGAGTCGGTTCAGGTGTTTGTGTGTTGATAAGATGGAATCGAAATGATGATGAAGTCCGACAGTCGGGCTCTCAGACCGGTTCTTATAGCCATGGTGTGAGTCGTGTAGAAGACGGCAGAACTATTGTCAGCAGTGTAACGTAAGTATAATGTGCAATTCGGAGGGCTCCAACAGTTACGCGAAGATTCTAGGTTGTGGGGTGGCGATCGGGAGAGCTGTAGATAATGTGAGAGCCTTCCAGAAGACGCGAGATACAAGATGACGTAGTTAGTCAGGCAGATGCTAGAAAGTTCGATACCATCTTATCTTCCCGCGTTACACGAAACACACATCGCACCACATCGCACCACATCATTCTTGATATTATAGAGTATGAAATTATAATATGGGTATGAAAGATGATGTGAGGATTCTCTCCCAAATAATGCTTTGACATTTGACAGTCCACTCTAACTCACTTTCCCATAAACGCCGCCAGGTATATACAAAAGAAAGTAAACCAAAAGAAAGTACCAAATCAGTAGTAGGTATAACATTCACATCCGTGTCGTGTACTCATACTCCGTAGATCGTTACGACTGCTACATCATAGATGTAAGCGGGCTTTGAGCGTACGCCATGGGTTTGATATCTGGATGAGGAACCGCATCAAAGACGTTATGCTGCAGCTTGTAATCCGGACCAATGTTGATATACGCCCCCTTATTTCCTGAGGCATCGACATAGTTAGGCGCAGAGAAAACTATAATCAGTAAGCATTTGATCGAAGGAAGCAAATGATTTCGTGGGATCCTACCAGTAATGCACCTTCCATCGTGTTCGACCTCGTAGCCACCCATGCGTACTTCGTGGCTTCGGATGATAGCTTCGAGACCGTTGTTTTCGCAAAACCGCTTTGTAACATCGGGGCCGAACATCAGCCCGACTCCACGTTTGCTAGGACCACGTCCCGGCAGGGTCTGTGGATCCGTCCAAAGCATCTCCATCATCAAGCCTTCCTGACCTGGCTGTCTCTGCTTATGTCTGTCGTAATCTCGGATATCCTGGAGGGTAATCTTGTCGTCTGAGAACAGTCCACCATGAAGAACCAGGTACTTTCCGCCAATCAGAGTGGCTAGAGGCAGCGCACTAAATGTCTCGGAGAAGAGCTTAAACGTTCGCTCACTGTACTTCGCTTTGCATTCACCCTCGAAACCGTAGACTCGGTTCATGTCGTCCGTCTCGTGGTTTCCGCGGTTGAGGAAGAAGCTTTGGGGGTACAGACACTTGTACGCAAAGAGCAACAAAGCAATTTCTGTAGACCAAGAGCCTCGGTCGACGAAATCACCGTTGAAGAGGTAGATATGTTTTTCGGTGGGGTAACCATTCCTGTTGAAGATCTCCAGGAGATCGAAGTACTGGCCTGCGTTCGGATATTAGCAATTGCGATCGTCTGCCTACTCGGGCAACTATACCGTGAGTGTCTCCACACACTGTCAGCGTTTGTCCCTCCTCAATCCTAACCTCGGGCATTGTCGGTTCAGTCATGAAGATCTCCTTCGTCATCAATATAATTTGGAAGGCGTATTTCTTGTGCAGCTTCTTCCCGTCCTTAAATCTCTGGATCATGTCTTCCACGAATTCTTTGGTTATCTTCTCTCCTAAACTCACGCCGGTGTAGTCCGATTCCACCACTGCATATTCACATCAGCGGGAGGCCCATTCGTCTAGCATCACTAGGTATATATGCTAACCCATGGAATTCAGATCTAGCCCTTCGGCTGCCGATGGCGGATCGCCAAGTTCAATCGCCCTCTGAAAGTTCATTTGCCGAATGATCTTCTCACATTCCTGCATCTTCAACTTCGCATCCCTGTCATTGGGTGCTAGGGACCATCAGCCTTCCTACACTACCAACCGTCTAGACCTCACAAACTCACCTTTGCTGCAGACAGTCTTAAAGTCTTTGAGAGCCTCCTTATACTTGGCGATGGCAAGATGCGATATTGCTCGTCGGTAGTACGCCTTGATATATGACGAGTCGAGCTCGATGGCCTTCGTGGCATCCGAGATGGCAAACCCATATGATTCCAGCTTGATATGAGTCTACCAGATTAACGATGAGCACGGGTTTATAATAATAGAGGTAGAATGCAGCAAGGCGTACGTGTGCTCGATTGGAATAGAAAACCGCCTGAGTTGGATCCAACTCGATAGCCTTATCGTAGTATTTAACTGCTTCCTACGGCCATGTCAGTCTCGGTGCAACATAGGCCTAGAAGCACCACGAAAGGGGACACAAACCAGCCAATCCTTCTTCGCTATGGCAGCATTACCCTTGTTCTTCAGCTCAACTGCTTCTGCAACCGCCGACATGTTTGCGAAATATCAATAAGACCGAAATCGTCGGTGTAAGAAACGAACGTTGCAGTGAATCACGATTTCAAGTGAAGGAAGTGGTGGGATTTCAAGTTAAAGGCGGAGGATACTGGAGAAGAGAGTTTGACGAGAATGCGGTGTACGGTCATCTAGGCAGAGAGCGGCAAGCGGTTGGGTGGTAACTGAAAATGGTGGGGTGGGTTAGGGCTAGCATTATAGTGAGGGCACGTGAGGTATGAGGTGGAATTTATAGTTAACGGACTCAAGCTTCTGGTACAAAAGCCAGTCACCCAAGCAACTGTCAAGCCGAAAATTTAGAAACCTAACAACATGCTATACGCTATTCAAGCTCCTCGGCTGGGGCGTCGCCCAAAACAACAATCCCGCATCCCGCTGTTGCAGCTGGCTTTGAAGTCTGGACCCGTAGGTGTCGATCACCACCGTGCGTCCGCCTGCTAATGTAGTAATGACAACGATGCTCCAACGCGTCGATACTGTTAAATCATAAATACCTGCCGGCATATAACCGATGAGCCACCCCCGCAGAATGGAGGATCTAGATTGGATGCAGGATGCGGATCAAAACGCACAGTGCGCCCTATGTGTGGTGGGGTAAATTGGCGGGGTTATGAGTTCCGATTTTGCGCACTCGAGATGAACCCCCATAGGGCAGAGCAGTTCGGGCCCGATCGAGGCCTCGGACGTTGGCTTCGGTGAATTCATATTCGATGTTGCTTATTCGTGGAAGGTCCTCATTTCGTATTTGTTCAATCCCCAGCTCACCAATGGACTGCTCTCCCGCCTAAAGTTCGGACAGGTCGAGATCTTAGCAAAGCCCAATATATTTCGCCTTACGGCCTCCTGATCTTGCGATCATAGATCTGGAAGTTGCTTTGCTCGAGGTCCCGGAACGTCTTCAATAAAGACACGCATGAAACCGTCCACGGCCGATGATATTGAAGGAAACCCTCCACTGGCATCCAGCCAACTGAATGTAAGAGCAATGTGGGGATGGAGCCCCGAACAGGACTATTCTGGGAATTCACCAGCAACCCCGCCTCTTCACCTAGTTTCGATCATGCCAACTTCGTTCAGGCCGGTGGATTTAAAGTACTGCAATGACCATCAGCGGCTGAGACAGCTAGCGAGGCCGCCATTACATCTCAACCGCTGTCTAGACGACATCAAACATAGTTGGAAGTGGAATGACGCAGCTCGCAATTCCATGCGGGCCACAGTGGCGATTGAATTCTTGCAGGAGACAATGAACGAGCCGAGGAGGCAACTGAAGAGGGGGCGGTATTAGAAGGTAGTTTCACGAGGGATAGTAAACAACTTAATGGAACGACGAAGCTATTGAGGAGGTTCGCAGACATATTGGGAGAAACTGACAAGGCAAGGGAAGATCGTTTATGTCAGACCATTTTCTTGTTCATGTTTTCACCGCTGGGCCCATGGGAAAGGCGGTTATTGAGGCCGCTGGGTACCTCTAATACTCTAATAGGCTACGGTAGTTAGGAGTTAAGAAGGCAGGTAGTGTCAGAGCTTATCTCGGAGATACTGCACCAAGCACCAAGCACGATGCTTTAGTCTGTAGACGGCTATGTATTCGTTGGCGGGCTAAGCTCACACGTTAAAAAAAGCCGTCTGACAGACTAATGATGCTTCGGACATCAGAGGCCCATCTGAAGAGATTTTATTCCGGTTTCAGTCCACTCTTAGGCTTTCGATATTGAAGCACCTGTCTCAACCGATACCTCGCCCGAATCACTGCGCTCGTCACAACACTCCAGGGATAATCATCTAAATTTTGCTTCATGATTAAAGTACACCATATTACCAACCGACTGGATACTCTAGAAAGTGGCCTTTAACGGAAACCAGATCCTTTATCTGCTAGGATTTCACTGTCGATCTCAGGCGGAGAGACAGGACCAGGTATGGGACCTTATGGGAAGAGCTTTTGTTGGAAAAGAGTGTTTACAATGAGGATGGTCTTGTTTTAATATGTTCTGAACATGCCAAGGGTCATGAAGCGTTATATGCACGAGTTGGATCCATTAATCCAGTGTTCAGCCGGCTGAGGGATTATTAGACGCATACAGATCAAGCCTGGTGGCCTCCTCAAAAGCCTAATTGTAAAAGCCCAGTGGCATACCTGGCCTGCATGGCTGATTGGGAACACTGCACTACTCGGACCTGGCATACAAGTGGTTGGAACCACCGAAACCAGAAACTCTAGGTGGGATAACATACATTTCGAGTAAATCGCAGCCACTCAGAAGTTCTGGTTCTGAATACCGGCCCCGAGTCATCAGCCTTTCTACTAATAGATGAAGTCCGGGAGTCATCATCGTTTGCCAAACAGTTGCAAATGTCGCACTTAAGTTGGGGTTTTTTGAACAAACTTATCCTCACTACAGGACCAGCTAGTTATAGTGAAGCTGCTCGAAAAATACTGCAAACGAAGACACACCAATACCAGGAAGTCCTTAAGGAGAACAAACTAACATCAAAAGTTGAAGGGTCAAGATAGAAGGCCCATTATTCCTCTCTTTCCGAGGACTTCAATCCTTTCGAGGCTCACAGGGCGTGGCCTTTGAAAACATTGACGCCTCTCTCACCATGGAATAAGTCTCGAGTTCAACTCTTCCCGCTGAGATCTTAGACTCTTACACCCTCTAGTTCCTCAATAATGTTCTAGCAAGCAAATTTATCCCAGATAGGCTGGATTTGGTAGTGCCACAAGTTTTTCCAATATCTAGACAGTGGGGGTGCTAGAGGCTGCTTTGAGTGGTTGAAGTTCACACGAGTTTGAGGATCATCAACGCAAGCTGGTGGAAGATGTGAAGCAGGATAATCTCGTAGGAATGAACGCCGATTTCCAACCATCAACTTGCTCACCACACATCCTTCACCAGTTCAATGGCCAAATTACCCAGTCAAAACCACCGAGTGACATCGCCTGATGCTAGCGGAATGTTATGGGGTTACACTTATGATCGCAGCGGTTGTGATATTCAAGTCTCTAAGATCAAAGAAGCAGGCCAATTATATACGTGGATTCGCGCTATCAATCGATATGGGCATCGCATTCTATGTGACCACCTACCACATGCTTTTGACGTGCCACCAAAGGGCTCTCAACAGCTATCACAGCAAAAACTCCGTAATTCATTTGGTAACGACGAAATACCAAACATTTGTTCCAGCGTATCCAACAGAAACCCCCAATTAACCCATCAATAACAAGAGGAGCATCCTCCTTACCCCTCTCCCATAACGCCAAACACCTCAAATAGCAGCTGCCCACAGGAACACGTTAACATATCACTAAAGCAACAGGAAATAACAATTTCGACTTCCGTAGATTTTTCGGAGTTCACTATTACCGCATGGTAATTGCCGGAAAGAAACGTCTTCCAACCCAGCCATATGCACCAATAAATTCTATATCAGATTGTCAGTAAGCTTGCCGGTATTTGTAGGCCGAAACGACGAACCTATGTCGATATTCTTCTGTGCGGGAGTTGCAAAGAACTTGGCAAGAATATATCTCCCGGAGCTGTGTTGTATCTTAGTACACTGTGGAAGAGGAAGCGTAGTGGACAGTGGTCATACATTGCTGGTTCAAAGTTGATCACATAGTTTGGCGTTCTATCCTTGTGGCTGAATGTCGCATGTGGTTGCAGAAGTCCTGCAGGGGGAGGTCGAGACTGGTTGATTTGATCTTCCACATTTGTCCACAATGGTGACGACGAAGGGGCTCCGCCATCTCCCCGCGTCACAGCGTTAGGATTACGGGGACTGCGCAAAGCAGGAGGAAAGACAGGTCGTAGTTCCGAATCCGTGTCGTTAAGATCACCGGAATCGGACTCCAAGAACCGGAAGTCGTAGGACTCGTCGTCACTGCTGTCATCGCAAGCGTCGTCCATTTCGTAACGCACCGTGTAATTTGTTCGACACAACAGATCGGTTTCGTCCATTGTGATGAAGATCATTCCTGCACAAACACTGCTTTGAGAATCAGAAGCCAACTTCGCTTACGACTGACAGCAAAGAATATCAACCACATACGGAGAAGTGTATCCATTCGGGGGAGCACGAATGACGAGTTTCTGAATGGAAAAGCATTCCCCGTCAACTTGTCTCAAGATCATGTTGCATCGCATGTTCTTTGTGCAGTAGACTTGGCCATCGTCAGCTGTGGTGTGACCCTCCACATTGAGCAGCAGCTCCTACGTACCACTGGAATCATCTCGAAGAGCACATTCCGGACTATAGTCACGGGTTTGGCTTGAACCTTCGTGTCTCCCGCCATCGCAGAACCTCAATTCCATGTGCAGCTGCTCCATCTCAACCTGACCACTCCTTTCTGTCCGGCGACGTTTGCTGGAGGGTTCCTCCGGTGATCTCGGTACTGGCGAAGAACTTGAAGCGGCATTGGGGAGAGAGCGCATGGGGTTTTGTAACCGCCTAATTCTACTGGCCCGTGCTTCCCACGAGCGTTGGGTGCTATTGCGGCGACTTAAACGTGTTGCATTGCGGCGACTAAGTGCCGAGGAGAAACTTCCCGTCGAGCCGGAGATGCTGGCTCGGACATCAGACAGCATGGGCTCGTAATCGGGCGGTTGCAAGTTACTCTGCTACAAGTCAGCACTGTTTGTCCCATTACGACATTCGAGGACAATATCACGATGGCAACGTACCATGGTTGTAGAGCTGAGGAATAGCGATCTAGGCTGGGGCTCTAATCAAGGATACGCTGGTCGGAACGCTATGAGGTAGAGTAGATAGCTTTCTGCTTTAAACAGTAGTGTAGCAAACAGCCCTAACTAGAGGTTGGGACGAATGCGAAACGGTACTTAGCTGGGTATCAAGTACTGTGGAGCGTTTGAATATGGACAGGTAGAGGGACAGCGACAGTTGGATTCAAGGATGAGCAGCGAGGCTGCAAAACGGCGAGCAAGAGGTAGACTAAATCCCACCTGGCTTATTCATGCATTCATTGCTTCGTGATTGATCATGTGCCTTTCTCTGAGCGGTTTGCATTCAATGTCTCCAGGATCTAAAGAACCATTCCAAGGTTCCTACAATTGACGTTTGCCGTTTGACCTCCCGCTCACTGCATCCAACGTTAAACCCTACTGTGCGTGCGCTGGCGTTGATTGGCCGCCAGCCCGCTCACTCAATCAGAAACAGCAGATCCGGGACTTCCGCTTTACTGAATGGGGTCGAGATATTTTAACCATCATCGATTTCGTCCAAGACGCAGCATTTTAAACACTCTAATGGAATTATGCTTTTGCTGGGGATTCTCTGTCTTAGAAGACGTCATTTCGGCGATCGCAATAGACGACGGCTCAGTTTTGAGGGGTTTGATTGGCGGTGACATCTCAGAGTTGCGGGTGCACCTGGACTTGGCGGGTTCCTACACATATAACTCGCACAACGCAACTGCATAACTGAAGGAAAGATATTGACAATCCGCTGTATTGAGTTGAAGATATGACACGACTTCATCAAACCAAGCACCGAAACCAGACATCCCTTTCGTGTGTACAAAGATTCCCACCGGCATAGTGCTATCCCCGCCACAGATGGTATCTGCGAGGCCAACTACGAGAGAACATCAGCATTAGCTGTTGTATTATTGAAGTTTTCTCCTCCTCCCCCTTGGTTTCTTCTTAAGCGCCTTCATGTTTCTCTCTTTATGCCTTTATGCCTTGATGGTTCTCCTTGCTTATTTCCAGCTGGCCCTCCCTCTTCGCCGCCCTCATCTATATCCCTACCATTCTGCTTCGCCACAAGCTCCAAGAGCACCGCTAGCATGCCCCCATATCTCTATTCCAGAATAGCCCATATCTTCATGCTGTTGAAAATCGCGACCTTCACCTTCAATCACCACCCTGTGGACGGCTAAAGCCCAAGTACAGGCGCTGTGGAAACACAAACTCTCCAATCAGTCCCTCTCAAACAACAGTACTTTATTCTTTATTCTTTAGTGCATCCTCCTTCGCTTTAGTAATGTTGCAGGGCTCTTATAGTGCCACCCTCAGGTAAACACAGGTATGCATCATTGAGGTTTGATTCTTCCTCTCCGCACAGCACAAGCTGACACGGAGCGAGACCTCCGTATTATTTCGCCTCATGGGCTCCTGAGTTTGCGGTCTCGGGACTTAGGGTACGGCGAGGAAAAGAGCCTGAGGATTCAGGTCAAACTCAGCATTCCAGCCAGGAAGATGCTTTCAAAACGACTTCTTGCTTCCGGTCGGGTTTGATGTAATATGGAAGGATTGAGTTCAGCAGAAGCTAGCATCCTCTAGTTTCGACGTCTCTAGTAGGACGAAGGAAAGTAGGTCGTGACAGGCTTCAGATATTTCTCAAAAGCGGAGACTTCCAGTCATGGGTCCGTCGCGGCATGGTTGAGGTGCTTGCATCTCCACGAAACAGGTGGAATTTAGACTGAGAAAGAGCAACTAGAAATGGTATCGGGAGCTGTGCTGAAGGGTGTTGAGAGAGATCTTGGTGCTGCTGTACTTTGTACTATGTACAATATGGTTGGTGTCGTGCATGTACTTAGTTAGGGCTCGATTCTAGGGCTGAGCATACCAGAATGGGTTTCCGCCTTTCGCATTTGGGTTCTGGGCATATTCCGTTCGAGAAGCTCTGCTTTAAAGTTTGTAATTTCTTGATTGCGTTGTTTTGGCATCTCGTCCAAGATGTAGCTTGCAGGAATGTCACTTTTTGCGATCACGGTAAGCGACCAACTCGATCTTGTGGAGCTTTAATTGGTAGTGGCTTCTAGACTTAGCTCTTGGCGCATAGCTATTCCACTGCTCTTCAGCTTTCTCTCCAATACCTGCTTCCAACATCTCCAGCCATGGCAGCCTTCAACCAACAAGCCGAGCAGGTTCCCATGCCGGATCTCAATGACCCAGCTGGTACAACTGCCACTACTATGGCTACTTCCCAAACCATTTCCACAGGTCAGCAAACTCTTTGCGTGTTGTTGCCAGAATAGTATTCTGACAAAACGTCCTAGACGAGGTTGCTCTCTACGACCAACAGATTTACCACAACAGAAACAAAGGAAGGCGATACGATCTAGGAGTTTGTTACGAAAGAGGAGACTTACTACCTTCTTTCCGAGATCGATAACAAGTGGCGGCCGAGAAAATGCAAGATGATCCCATCGATCCTTCCAGGCATCAAAGCATTATGGAGGTTTCAGCAGAAGTTTGGACGCTTGCTAGAGTCAGAGCAACCGATTCAGAATCTTTTGGTGTTCGATGGAGACATCAGTGCCGCGCCGATTGCTGTCCTGGCTCTGTAGCTTGAAGACTAACCTGAAGACTAACAAGTAGGTGATCTCGTAAACTAGCCCCTTCCTAAGGCGCAGTGAGCGTCAAAGCCTGGGCACGAGATCAATCAGTAGGGTATTCCTCAAATTAAAGTGCAGTATTGGGTTTTAGGGGGGACAACATTTCATGGCGCATTATTCTTAACGGCGATATGGATTGTATGCGGTTTTCATATCGGGTTTCTTTTGTGCGGTCATGTCATTTCTGTTGGTTGATCATCTGTATATTTATGAAAAGACTAGAATAGTTGCGAAGGCTGTATTTTACACATTATCCACATAATCCCAGATCTTCGCTTCTACCTCCGATTGATGAGCTGTGAGCTGCTTGATCCACATACGTCACTTCTACCTTTCTACTCTAAGTTAATGCGGAAATTTAATATACGAACTGTGCAACAGTCCCAAACTGAAAATGAACTCTCCACGACTGCTACTACGGACTCTTCCATCCAGCACTGCTTTTCGTGTCTCCACTTACCGGCCCCTCGTTTGTCTAAAACAATGTTCTCTTCATCCTTCTCCTCCAAAGCGGTTTTCAACCACCATAATCACAGCTCGGCCGAAGGCTCCCGCAGCACCACTGCCACCGCAATCACAACCACAAGATGAAGTTAGCTCCCCGACCCAGAGGGTATGATCTATTCTAACCGGTCTCCCTTGCCTAGTCAACCCAGCAGCAGTTCGAAAAGAAGAAAGCGGCGCGATCCACCACCACTAAGAGCTCTCTGCGGCGCGCAGCGGTAGTTTCAGAGCGCCGTCTATCCGCCCCCGACGGGACATCACAGACCAGAGTACGCTCCATCCCCCATTTATTCACCTCCCCTAACACCCTACAGCGATGCACCGCCTACTGCACCGCTGAGAAATACAACGTACAGCACGCAGCATCACTGCTCCGCGATGCAGGCTACACTCTCGACCCCACCAACACCGGGCTCACAGACCAGGTGATTCACCTGCAACTCCCACTACCAATCGACCCCTCCACCACCGGCGACATCTTCATCTTCCCCTCCGGCAACATCGTCTCCTGGTCGCTCCCGTCCCCCACTGTCTCCTCGCTCGCAAAACTCATCACCCCATCCGCCGAGACGGCATTCACGCAGGACGTCGAGACCGAAGACCTGGAGTATACCGAGGACGCGCGGGTGCGGAAGTCGCGAGTAGGTGGGGACATCATTATCCTTGGCACCGCGCCGAGCGAGAACTACGTCCCCAGCAGCAGCAGCAGCGCCCCTCTCTCGTCCACCGAAATAGACCCAGGCACGTCCCTTAACATCACCCTCGCAAAGATCGCATTCTCGTCCGGTCTCGCGCGGTCGACAAAGCTAGCGGTTCTTGAAAGTCTGCTGGATAAGTACCTCGCAACAACATCTACAATCCCAACATTACTCTCCCGTGGCTCAAGACTCCCCTTCACCCGCTCATTCATCCTCTGCAAAACCGGCGAGCTCCTGCAGTTCCGCGCCCAGCTGAACTTGTACTCGGAACTTACCGACTCGCTGCCGGATCTGTTTTGGGACTCGCGACATGAGCTCGGCCTCGAGGGATATTATGATGCTGTCGGCCGCGCCCTGGATGTTCATGTGCGTATCCGTCAGCTGAATGAGAAGCTCGATTATGCCTCTGGTATTGTCGAGGTGTTGAGAGAGCGGTTGAGTGAGCGCCATAGCTTGGGGCTCGAGTGGATGATTATCGTGTTGATTGCGGTTGAAGTCGGGTTTGAGTTAATGCGGATGTGGAGGGAGCATCAGAGGGAGGGAAGTGACGAGTATCAGTATAAGAAGTGGAAGGAGATGAAGGAGAGGGAGGGGGATGTGGAGTGGCAGGCATGGAAGAGGGAGAGGGATAGAGAGGCTGCTGCAGAGGGTTTGGAGTCATAAGGAGGTGATGCTGTATGATAGTGAAAGAGGTGTATAAAGCGGTTTTGGACTTTAGGGGCGACCTGATAGGAGTTGAAATGGAATCCCTGATCATTGCTAGACAGTTTATGTGTTGGCAGGTGAATAGACAGTTGAACTTCAAGAACTAGATGTTTCCAGTCCGTGTGAGAGTGATGCGAGAGCAAGTGACATCTAAACCCAGACACTCATGCTATTTGTCCGTCCTATCCACCACTCCGTAGCTTAAGCCTATGTAAACCGGGACAACACCAAAGTCGAAATAAATTGGAAATGCCACCCTCACTCACAACCTCCCCTCCAATCTTGAGGAATCCAATCGAACCCATACATGCATGAAATTTTAATACCCCCCATTCACAGCGCCACAAAACAAGAAAAGCTAACAGATCCAGACTATACGCCCGATTTCCACAATGCATCTAGGCAGTCCAAATCCTCTTAACCGCCTCAGCGATTCCCACATCATTAGTCTCAAACTCATACAACCCGTAGAGCACCAACGCAGTAGTACCGTTGAGTGCCCACCGCGCCGCCTTCCGCGACTTTGGATACTTCTGCTTCGGGAAGTAGTCGACTATACACGCCCTATATCCCCTCATCAGCTTTTCCCTTGCTACCCCAGAGGCAGGGGGACATACTGGAAGCCAATATGTGAATGTAGCACCAATGTGGCTCCCAGCACCGCATCAGTCACTGGATGTAGACTCCCCGCCGCGAACGGCGCGATTGTCAACGGCACCAGCGCCACCGAGATCAGTCGCTCGAACGACCAGTGGTAGCTGCCATGCGTGGGGTTTGGCTCGGGGACGGGGACGGGGTCGTTGACTATCTTGCTGTTAGGGGAATGAGAGAACGGGGGAGGGAAGGAGAGTACCGGTGCCGTCGATTACCTCTGAAGGTTCATGTTAGCGGCTGCTGTGGAATTGGGGGGACGAAACGTACGAGGTCCAACGGGCAGGATCGAGCGCTTCTGTGTAGTGCTGAATGCGACGCGGGGGGCGACAAAGCGCGGGGTGGCCAGGGCGGCAGAGCGGAATCCAGTGCGGAAGAGCGACATTGCTGTGTGGAGGTGTAAATTCGAGGTTGTGGTTGTAGGTGTGGTGGGGAATTTGAAGGTACCGTAGTTTCGGAGTAACTGCCAACTTACTTAGCAGAACAGCCGAGGAGGACCGAAAACACCAATGAGAGCGCCGCGGAAATTCTGCACGATCAGGCTCACTCACTCGATTTCACCAGCCTCAGCTTCATGTGATGTGGCGATACTGACGCTAGCGAAAGATCCCTTATCCCTGTCGCTGCTGCCAGTGAATGTGAATTTTTATTCCGCAACCTCCCAGCACGATTGAAACGAGAGATCTACTCTCTCCCCGTTGTTCTCCACAGCTTCCAACCACCACCACAGCACAATGGCGTCCGACGAGATAGTCTGGCAGGTGATAAACCAGCAATTCTGCGCCTTCAAGCTCAAGTAGCCCTCCCCCTCCCTTCCGCCATCCCTCCTAACAAAAATCCCCCAGGACAACCAAAGGTCAAACCTTCTGCCGCAACGAATACAACGTAACGGGACTTTGCAACCGGCAGTCATGTCCGCTAGCCAATTCGAGGTACGCGACGGTTCGGAGCGAAAACGGGGTGTTGTATCTATACATGAAGACGATCGAGCGGGCGCACATGCCATCGAAGCTGTGGGAGCGCATCAAGCTCTCCGAGAATTACGCGCGGGCGCTCGCCCAGATCGACGAGCGGCTGATCTACTGGCCTAAGTACCTGATCCACAAGTGCAAGCAGCGTATGACGCGGTTAGCGCAGGTTGCGTTGCGCAGCCGGAAGATGATGCGTGAGGACGAGCGTATGGGAGAGAAGCTGGTCGGGAAGGCACCCAAGGTGAAGCGGCGAGAGGCAACACGGGAACGCAAGGCCCTTGCCGCCGCAAAGGTCGAGCGCCAGATTGAGAAGGAACTTATCGAGCGTCTGCGCAGCGGTGCGTATGGTGAGCAGCCGCTCAATGTTGAGGAGAATATATGGAAGAAGGTTCTGCGTGGGCTTGAGAGAGGCGGACAGGCGGAGAGGGATGTGGATTATGATGAGGATGAGGAGGAGATGGAGGAGGAAGACGAGGATGTGGAGTATGTCTCTGGTGACGAGGAGCTGGAGGAGGAGGAAGAGAATGATCTCGAAGACATTGAGGACTGGCTTGGGAGTGGGGCTAGTGACTTTGAAGAGGATGACGACGAGGATGACAGCTCTGACGATGAGAGCTCTGATGATGAAGAGGTTGATGATATTAAGACAGTGCCTAAAACGGACGACAAGAAGCGCAAACGCCCTGCACCAGCACCAAAGCCGAGGAAACGTGAGTTTGTCCCTGCATTGCTAAATCCCCTGAGAAAAATGATACTAAATTTCCATAGGTGGTGCAAGAGTCGAGATCGAGTACGAGGAAGAACGAGAAGCTCTTCCTTCCCAGAAGGAGTTGGCGTTCTAGTTCATTACCACATGTTTATGGGGTTTCTTTTTACTGTAGTCTGGTTCTTGTATATAATGAATGAGCTTTTCAGCTCGGCGAAAAGGTGGCTTTGGCTTAGTTAGAATTCGAATACAAAAGTTTGATGTCTGGGTTTTATTATTCTTATCTTCGACAATGAAACTACTAGTAGTATTTCTAAGTCAGGCTCTCATCAGATATAGTCACATCCGTCGTGTCTTGTCATTTTAAACCCACAGTAGCAATTCTCATAACACCGTTCATGACATCAAGTTTTTCCATCCCACTAAATAACAAGTTAAAAGGTTAACTGTACAACGAAGCTGAAGAAATACGGATGGAAGTCGCCATTGCAAGTATGAAGTATGACACAACCCCTAAGCACAGTCCAACAAATCCCAGAGAGAAGAAAAGCAAGTAAAAGAGGAAAACAAAAGAACCTAGAAAAATGTGTTAATTTACAAAGGCCCTGAAAAACACCAAATAACAGAGGAAAAGCAAAACGCCCCCGCAAAAAAAAACATAGTACAGTAAAAGCAAGACAAATAATTTCTAAACGTAACGAATTTTGACTGAGCCCATCCTCTAGAACATTATTAAACCCAGTGATGAACAAAGTATACCGCCCAATGTTATTACACTCCTCCCATGTTGACATCCATGTTACCGTCGATCATGTTCAATCGCTCCTGAGTTGTTTTCTTTTTGTTGCTCTTTTTTGTTGCGCGTTTCTTCGAGCCGCCACTAATCGGCACTGGTGTGCTCGCTTCGCTAGGCTTTCCTGAATCATCGAAGCGCCCTTCGCCCTCGTGATACCTGTCCCGGAGTCAGCAAAGAATTAATTAGCGGTAGCATTTGGTTGGGTAACTCACATGTCCTCGATATTGAAGGCTTTGGCGGGAGCGGCACCAGAGGCTTCGGCACCCTTCTTTTTCTTGCCTTTACCTTTGCCACCCTTTGACTTTTGTTCTTCGATTTCCTTCTCTTTGGCTGCCAGAGCATTTTCAAGAGCTTCCGCATCCTCACCGTCAAACAACCAGGTGGCAACCTCACGAGTACCCTTGAAGTCAACGTTCTTCTTGACTCCAGGGTCACCACCTTGGATGACCACACGCTGTACTTCTTCCTTCTGCTGGGCACGCATACGAATCCGTTCTTCGATGGTGTTACGGGTGATGAGCCGGAAAACACGAACCTGCTTGGTTTGACCAAGACGATGGGCACGATCCATAGCTTGACTATCGATGGTAGGGTTCCAGTCACTGTCGTAAAAGATAACAGTATCCGCAGCCGTAAGGTTGATACCCAGGCCTCCGGCACGCGTACTGAGAATAAACACAAAGAGCTCCGGATTCGTTTGCCACGCAGCCACCATGTCTCGACGGTCCTCTAGCTTAGACGATCCGTCCAGTCTCAAGTATTTGTGGTGGCGGTAGGTGAGATATTCTTCGCAAAGATCCATCATTCTTGTCATCTGGAAATAAAGAAGCACGCGATGCCCGTTTGCCTTCAACTCCGTAAGGAGTTGATCCAGTTTAGCAAGTTTGCCAGAATCACTGACGAACCGACCCATCGAGGGAACTTGTACGTGACCAACGCTCATGCGCTCCAATGATGGGCCAGACCATCTACTAGGGGACGGGTACTGCGAAAGCTCAACCTTATTTTCTAGTAGGGATGTATCTTCGAGCGCGCTAGGACCATTGAGGAACCGCCTGGTCTTTTCATTAAACAGAAGGTTTTCCTGTTCATAGACAACTCCCTGGTTTAGACAGATTAGATTGATTGGCGGCACAGAAACAGCGCGGTATGCCAAAGGATCCATGCAGTTTAGTCTTTCATCCACACAGACGTTTTTAGACACATTTAGCAACTGCGCCAAGAGTCCCTCCTCGGTCGATGTCGAGATATGTGTCTTCGTTGCAAACTCCGATACAAGAAACCTCGCGTGCGGGGGCAGCCATGGTTGTTCGTTATCGTAAACAACGGGTAGACGGCCGTGGGTATTCTGCAGAAGGCACTCAAACTTCTCGAGCAGGGGCTTATGAAATGAAGCTGAGACCTCTCCAGCACTGGTATTGCTGTAAGAAACCCATGCAAATGCACCGCTCCTCTCCGTATGGATTGAGTTTTTGATATAGTCCGGCTTCCAGATATTCAACCTGTTTCTTAGGATATGGTATCTAGAACCAGCATCCGAATCCGAGCCTGGAAGATCCAATCGTCCACCATGCCGAAAGACCAATGCAGGAACATTATAACTGATGAGGTTTCTGGCGGTGTATGGTACCTGCATGATAGCGCCTTCGCGTAGGAATGAAGCAGTTTCTGCCCATGCCGTTAATGCTAGTGGCGAACGAACATCTGCCCTCTCAAAGAGATCTGGATGATTGCAGACTTTGCGGAACTGCATGACAAGATTCATCAAAGTTTGGCTATTGTCCTCACCACCAGTGGCCGCCCTCTCAATCAAATCCATAAAACTGATCTTATCGCGGAGGCCTTTATATAACGCGCGTTGTCGGTACGTAAGGTCGCAGAACACGTCCTTTTCAATCTTGTCTCCAAGTTCTTTCTGAACGTGCTTTTTGACACGACGCAGCATGAACGGCTTCAAAATCATATGAAGTCTGCGTAGCTGAGCCTCGTTGAGTTGAGTATTGCTCTGGGCGTGACTTTCGATATCCTTCGAGAACCATTCGCTGAACTCATCATGAGAATCGAACAAACTCGGCATAATGAAATGCAGAAGAGCCCAAAGTTCTGTAACACATTAGCACGCTCCTTTACGTATTGTAGAATGAGACACAAACCTTGCATGGAATTCTGGATCGGAGTACCGGTTAGCAAAAGCCTGTTGCGGCAGTGGAACCCGAGCAACGCCTTCCATCTAGAGCTCGAGGAACTCTTTATGGCTTGTGCTTCGTCAAGAATCATATATTGCCATTTCATGCGTTGGAAGTATTGAGTATCCTGGACAACCAATTGATAGGAGGTAATGAGAACGTGGAACGGCGAATCTTTAGTGTATGTCAGGGATTTTCGATCCCAGAACTTGCGCAAAACCTTTCTATCCTTTGCGGTACCCCAGTAAGGAATGGCCTTGAAGTCTGGGACGAAACGTGCTATTTCCTGTTGCCAGTTGTGAAGAGTCGATGCCGGAGCGATAACCAAGAACGGTCCCCAGATATTGTGATGTTCGGCGAGATAAGCCATCACAGAGATGGACTGAACTGTCTTTCCGAGACCCATCTCATCTGCCAGAATGCCATTAATACCTTGCTCATAGAGATTGGAAAGCCAATTAAGGCCCTTCAACTGGTACTCCTTGAGCTGACAGTTGAGCATCTTTGGTTGTTGAATCTCGACATCGCCTAAACTCGTAGGGTTCTGGAAGTTCATCTCGCCTTCGTCAAGATCCATGTTCGCAGCCTTCTCGTCGTCAACCTCTTGATGATTGAATGCCCGGGCCCTCTCTTTAGCGGCTTGGATAGCGTGCTGTGCATTCACTGCGGCCGCTCTCTGAAGCGCCTCGTCATCGTCAAAATCCAAATCCTCGAAGTTGGTAACAACGGTATCGCCAGCCCCAAGAACTGGTTGTGCAGGATTGGGTTTCTGAACTGTATCCACAGATATAGCAACTTCGTCACTGCCAGTCGACTTTTCGATGTCGTCTGTCTTGATCTTGCGTCCAATAAAATGGGAGTACAATTCCGTCTGAGAAATGAGGAAATTCAATTTCCTGGCTTGTCTTCTTGCTTCCCTCATCTCTTCCTCCTTTTTGGCTCTCTCAATTGCCTCCTTCTCTGCTCGTCGACGCAAATCCCGTTCTTCGCGCTCGTTTCGCTTCCAGAAGGTCAACATCTCGCGCATGCATCTCTTCGCGCGGGCTTGTGTATCTTTGACGTTCTTAGTAGTTCGAAGCTTCCATCGCTGTGCTTCCTTGGACGCGAGCTGAGCAGTTTTCCTAAGGTTCGACTGTTTTGTCGCAAGAGAGCTTTGTTGAACTCGATACAGTTTAGGAATCTCCTTCCGTGCGATGTCCTTCCAGATTTGATCGAACAATTGGTTGTACGTCTTCGATGCATGTGGAATATACTCCTCTTTGATGACGGGTTCAGGTACTCTGACAATATCCATTTCCTCACTTAAGGGTTCCCGTATCTTCTTCTTGGGGCCGGGCTTCTTTCGGATCTTCCTATTGCTGTCTTCTTCGAATGGAACACCGCTGACGTCCGAATCCGGCGCATCCATGCTGAGGTCCATAATGCTTTCTTCAAACATGGGAGGCCGTTCGGCAATCCGCATTTTGAGAGGGGGCTCATCTCGAACCCTACGATCCACAGGAGCCATAGCTGCAGCATCCTGAGCTACCTTCGCCGCCAACTCTGCCTTGATCTTCTTCTCAACTTCTGCCTTCTCCCGCCGACGTTTCCGTTGCTGCTCCTTCTTCCGCTCTTTCTCATCTTCCTCTTCCTTAGCCATAACTTTCTCCATCGCTTCATCATAGAACTTCTTACGAGCTCGTTCGCGGCCGGCTTTACCGTATCTATCGAGGTAGTTATAGAGATTACCCTGAGAGACTAGACAACGGCGCTGCAGGTTGTTAACTTTAGCTTCATTGCATTAAAATATCGTGAATGAGCTCTACCTTTCGTTTCTGTGTCTCTTGTTCTTCTAAATTAATTTGTCGCTTTCGGATATTCTTCATGTACTCTATGCGCTCAGTTATAAATTCATCGCTGTCCTCATCGCTATCGGATTCATCCAAGTTCGGTTCAAGTTTCATCGAGTCATGATACTTGAAATCCCGAAAACCAGATTTTTTGACGGCAGCTTGATAGGTCGGTTCATGGTCGCTGTCTGTAGCATCTGCATCATATGTATGGTTGTAGCTCGGAGCCACCGGTCGAGAATTATTAGTATGCTTTGGGTTTGGCCTGGCCGACTCCGGGCTTCGCTGTAGCTGCATTTCTGTAATCTGGTGGCGTTGTGTCGTTGGAGAGACTCGGATGTGTGAGGGGGTATTATTATTATGTGCGATGGCAGGTTCTTCCGATGTACTGAGTAGGGCTGATATTGACATGGCTCCGCCTCGACGAGCTGGCGTGTTCTATGCGACAGTTAGCAACAAGGCGGGTGGTCCTTAATAAAGGACAGGTTCTAGCTCACGGCGCTGGGTGAAATCGGCTCCACAAGAGGCTGTGCTCTGTAATCAGTCTGCAAGGCATTCATACCAGCCGACCTCTGATCGGGAGGATTGTATGGTCCGGAGTTTCTACGATCTACAATCGAGGTTGGCGAGTGTAATGGGTAGCCTGCTTTTGGGTTCGGATGTTCTAGCGGCGACTGATATCCTCCACCACCGACAGTTGGTACTCCTTCGTAACCGTAACGACTATCTCTGGCCTACAATAATCGAACATCTCACGTCGTCAGGAAAATGTAACTCCTATGCAAGGGATACGCCTCGTAAGTAAGGTTCACGTACAGGTTGAGAATGAATCGACAACGTCCTTTCACGGCCCTGGTAAGGCCAGGCCGAGCTTACGTCTGCCCCACGATCGACTGGATCATAATATGCGGATCGTGATGAAGTGTTATATGGTGCAACGGGAGGTAAAGGATTCGAATGTCCGTTGGTCGGGGGATGGTATTGAGGGTGCACCTGATGATTTGAGCTGCGGTACTGAGGTTCGTGGCGGTCGGTTGGTGAAAAGGAGGAACGATGGTAAATGTTAGGGGATTGCTGGTGATGCTGGCCGCCTGACATGGTGCTGCCCTTTTAAAATACTCGTTTCAAGTGGGTCCCCCAGCGACGGTTATACAACAAGTAGCAGCGGCGCAGAGAGGCAGCAGCCGCGGTGGATGGTCAAGGCCAAACTACAGCGCCGGCGAGGGGTCACAACCGAAATCAAGGAATTCTCGAGCGCGCAAAGTGTACGAGAGATTGCCGGGTATGTTGAAGTCGTACCCCAGCTATTCTCATGAACTGTAACGGAGAAAAGGGAATGTGCGCAATGATGTAACTATTGGTGATGGTGGTTGAGATGAATCTCGCGATGGTGGTGTGGGGATGGAGGAGGTTAGGTGAGGTGAATAAATTGGTAAATTGGTGGGGAGGCGGAGCTGTAGTTTTAGGGGGGGCGAGCAGCCTCACAGAAAAGACACTGCGTGGTGAAGGAAAACCTAGTAGTGGGTGTTTCTCGTCTGTCTGAATGTGCGGTTCGGAAATCGAGACACCCATCCATCATTCAGTGCCTGCTCACCACCAACCAACAACTCAAAATCAATCACAATTCTGCGTAGTGTTCCATCACTACCGCCGTCCTTGTCACAGAAAGGTAAAAGACTGACAATTGCTGAGTGAACAAGAAAGAACTCACGGCCTGCCTGAGGAACAGTCGCGATCGTTTGCTCCGCGCTTGGGAAGGGCGTTGAGTGGATCGCCCAAATAAACGTCATGTTTTGGGTATTAGGAGCAAACTCAACATTGCCATACAGGTCACAACTGCGAAAGCTACTTTATTACTACGTCTACAATACAAAAGTATCTTCTCCGAGAGTTTATCTGTTGATTGTCCGATTCAATTTCTGCTGCGGCTTCAGCTGATCCATCCGTCCATCCGTCCATCCATCCATCCATCCCCTTTTCTTCTTTTCCGTTCCGACAACCCCATCATCAAAAATCCGTGTCTGCTGCAAGATCGCCCAGACCACTGGTCGCCGCCATCCTTGCATCGACCGTGCTAGCAAGTCCCGGTTAAAGCTCCCCTGGTCACCACCAGATAATCCTTCCTCAGCTTTGCGTTCGTTTCTACTCCCCCATTCAGCTCTCTAACCTGCTGCGCTACCGTTGTCGTCTTGGGTGGCTTATCACACCTTCCATCACAGACCAGATCCGACCCACATATTTCAAGTTGTCGTACAGCACCGTCAAATCTGTGCTTGGTCTACAGCGCCATGTACCGGTCATTCAGTCGTGCGGGATTTTGTGGGAGTCTTTGTCATTTCGTTCTGCCATCCGCCGTTGCATGATACTAGAGTCACTCTGCATTACCAGGCGACGGATTTGAAGGAAACCTCTTCGTGTGGTCTTAGACAATTAGTAGGCTGCCCAATCTTTCTGTGAGAATTCGTCATCACACTTTACGTCCATGAATCAAATTTGATCCTGGAATTGGATCTTGCAGCACGGAACGATGTCCATGACAAGAGCACATATGACCACCCCAGCACCCATGAAGAGGCAAGGCTTTGCCCCTTGATGTGGTCTCCAAGATTGAAGGACTATAGATGTAGAGAATGACTGCAAAGAAATCCAGCCTGCAGCTATGGCAGGAATGCATTCTGTAGTGTGCAGAGTTGGTCGCGTGAGGGCCTTTCCCCATCAAAAGTGTTCTCCGGCAGCTTCTGTGTACTGCTCAGGTACTGTACATCTGTACGTCGAGATGGTCTTCGACACGAATCAGCTAGAAGTATCGACCACTGTTTACATGAATTATTTGAGCAGCCTCGACAAATTAAGCAAGTAACCCATGTTCCTGAACCCTCGAATCGCAGGCGCAATCCAGGTGTTGGAGTGGTAAGAATCTGTCAAAATAAACGCTATACCCTTTCCAGCTTTTTTTTTCTGTTGTCAGGGCAACGGCGATGTTTGGGCTCCGTTGGTATTTTAGAGCTTTCATCTCTTCTCTTCTCTACCACAATAATTTCACACACTCTTCCTCCTTTACCTACTTCACTTCCATTCTCAATCCCTTCATAAAAACGCGTACTCAAGAAAAAAAAACGCACTCAAACGACAATGACCACCGCCGCTCCCGCCGTCGCTCCTCCGTCAAACCAAGCAACCCCCAACTCGCTCGCTTCAAACAGCACCGCCGAGGCCTCTCCCGCAATCCAGGAATTACATCAGCAGCAGCAGAACTCTATGTCAGCTCTCGAGATGCAGCGACAGCTTCTCGCTCAGAAGTTGGCCCAACAGTAAGTTCTCCTCGCTCTCACTTATTTCAATCGAAAAGTAGCTAACAGCGAGAAAAGGCCCATTGGATTCATATCCCCGACCGACGAAATGATGACGCCGTGCAGCAAGAAGCTGCAAGACCATAAGAAGAAGGCTTTTACCAAGTACGTTTGGACTACCGTCGAGGGAGAGAGCGAGAGAGATGCTAACGAGTGTTTACACAGGGTAAAACCAACCTCGCTCGCCAGCCGCTTCGGAAAGGCTATGGCTGAAAGCAAGGAGAGGCAAGCAGCTTCATCGTCGTCTGGAGGGTTGTTCGGAGAACCCGCCTCTCAGTAAACCTCTTCACCCATCAGCCACCCAGCGCTTTATGTACGGCGTCCTAATAGCTTGATGAGTGTTATTTGCGCCTGTTTCGGAGTTCTTGGTTTCTTCTTCTTGCGTGTATTTGATAAACTAGGATGGTGATAATTCGGGTTCTGGGCTATTGGATCTGGTGTTCTACTATGGGTGCTGGCTATAGGTGTTTTCGTTTGTTTTTTGCTTTGTTTTAGGAAAGGGGGCGTCCGTGTTGGTCAATAAACGGATGATACCAGGTCTACTTAATGCTGCTCATTTACGATCTTTCTGCTTCCTTCCACTAGAATAGAGGTTTCGTGTTTGGTTACAACTATGTCGGCAGAGGTGTCAAGTTCTCCTCTACTTCAGTGAGTCCTTATCCCTTCCGAAACTGCACCGAGGAATATACTCTCGACCCCTGACCTTGCCCCTGCGTGACTAGTTGACATAACTAGCCGTCTCACAATCCTAGCACCCGAGCAAGCGTTTCTAACTTCATCGATCCCGTATCCTCTATGTATGTCTATACACTGATCTCATGAGGGATAAATATCTCTTTCCGCTCCACCTCAGTAGAACTCTGCAGAAACTTCATCCTCCCTAATATCCCGTTACAACATCACGACGCTTCCGGCAGCATTGGGTTCACAGCTGTGGACCCTCTCCCGAACAAAGGCGGTCTCGAGGGCAAACGAAAATATCCGGATGCAGGTACAAGACTGCCGAAGAACCAGCACAGACACTTCGTTCCCGCCAAAGACCTCCCGGAAATAACATCTTCATTACCTACGACCTCGGAGCCCAATTGTGCCCTCGTAATCCTAACATCACTCCATAGTGGTTGGTATTCCAGCTCGCCACATAAGGTAGAGCCAGCCGTAATTAGGGCTAGGGTTAGGGCGACTTTGCTTTAGAAGTTGAAACGATAGGTAAAGTAGAGTTCTCTGCTTCTGTCTAGGCTTCTTTGAACAGCGGTGGTAGTGTGGCGTGCTGGTGGATAGTGGGACGGGAATAGTGCATCAATTCGCACTCGGGATATAACACCGAGTTGCATTCTCCAAGGCCTGCAGAAAGGTCAATCCCTAGCTGTATTGCATATAATAAGTTTTGAGATAAGTAGCACGCATAAGGGGCTGCGGTATTCAATTTCTGGGTGACCTTCATCCAAAAATCTCACGAAGACAAGTTCGCTGTTAAGTTGATTCCAATAAAGTTTTAATCTAACCCACGTGCATCTGATGTTGATGTTAGAACAACCACAGAAAACCACCAAGCATATATCCCATAATAACACTCTACAAAACTGCAAAAATACATACACACACACTACCACCCTCTACCAGCCAACTTCTGCTCCTCCGTCAACTTCTCCACATTAAGTCCTACCATAGCCTCTCCCAGATCCGAACTAACCTCCGCCAACACCTTGGGATCGTTGTAATGCGTAACCGCCTGCACAATAGCCCTCGCCCTCTTCGCAGGATCCCCACTCTTAAAGATCCCACTCCCAACAAACACACCATCGCACCCCAACTGCATCATCAGCGCGGCGTCGGCCGGAGTCGCTACACCGCCCGCAGCAAAGTTAACAACGGGTAGTCTCTTGAGCTTAGCCGTTTCCTTCAGCAGCTCAAAGGGCGCTCCGATCTCCTTCGCCATGACATACAGCTCCTCATCGCTCATAGCGGCGGCCTTACGGATCTCAGCATTGACGGTACGCATGTGACGCACAGCCTCGACGACATCGCCGGTACCTGCTTCGCCCTTGGTACGGATCATAGCGGCGCCCTCTGAGATGCGGCGGAGGGCCTCGCCGAGGTTTCGGCAACCGCAGACGAAGGGGGCTTTGAAGGGGTGCTTGACGACGTGGTGGGCATGATCGGCGGGCGTCAGAACCTCCGACTCGTCGATGTAGTCGACGCCGAGAGCTTCCAGGATCTTTTCGTGTCAGAGGAGCCCGAGGGAGGGGGGAGGGGAGGGGGGGTACCTGGCATTCTACAAAGTGCCCAATTCGTGCCTTCGCCATCACGGGAATCGTCACCGCCTCCATGATCTCCTTGATTAGCTTTGGATCGCTCATGCGTGCCACGCCACCCTGGACTCTGATATCGGCGGGAACGCGCTCGAGCGCCATGACGGCAGCTGCTCCTGCTTCTTCGGCGATGCGGGCCTGCGTGGTAACCGTCAGCGGAAGAAAAGGAAGGGTAGGTAGGTGAAGAAGGTACCTGCTCAGCATTCACAACATCCATGATAACTCCGCCCTGCAACATCCGCGCCAACCCAGCCTTTACGGCAAAGTCGCTAGAGCGCTCGATGGATCCATTGACGGGAAGTTCGGTTGCCATTTTTGTGTGTTTGGTGGTGTAGTGGTGGGTAGAGAGGAGGAAAGTGTGATGGAGGTTTTGGGATGAAATTGAGTTGGAAGGATAGCGGGGGCGGGGGCAGGCGAGAGAAGTGAGTGAGATAAGTTTTATGACTCTTAGTTCACTTCAACCAGGCATATATCATCTCAGCGTGTTGGCCGCGGAGAAAAATCTTTCGGAAACGGGTGAATGTTTCCCCCACATACGTAAGAAGTCCGTCGCCAACCGCAGAGGCGCCAAACAAATAGCTTGGTCTGTGGCATATCCTATCGGTTACTCCTCGTATACAGCGAGACTTGGACATGTGCTGGAGAATCGGAGGTTGATGAAGATTTTTTTAATTCCCGCTCGCCATCGGAAAGCGGAAGAGGGGCATCTGGATCTGCACGTAACTTTTTCCACCCTGCCATTGAACCCCGCCATCATGATCCATGATCCATCCATCCATCCATCACATGTTGAACTCCACCATCCTCTCTACCACCACCGTCATCACCACACTACCAAAGATATCACCCAATGCGGACAGTACAATTGAGAATCAGTCAATAGGAAACATCTAACAGAAAACCCAACCGGCGAAAAACCCAAAGCAAACAGTCCAAAGCAAAGCTAAACAAACCCGTAAAACACCACCCGCACCCCCACACCCACGAATGAAAACGTAGCAATCCTAACCTTTTAATCGCCCTGTCGCCGCACTCTTCTTTCTAAAGTTCATAACATCGCCAACGCTATCCTGCAAGACCACCCTCCCCGCTCTCACCGGCAAACTCACCAGCTTCCACGTAACGGAGAATGGCACCAACATCATCCTATATGCATATTCAAAGAGTATAGCCGAGAACGTATCGCGGTGGTACTGCTGCTGTTGCTGCTGCTTTGCGCTTGCCGCGACCGTCATCGCGAGCCGGTGGTTCATTTCGAGGATGCGTGTTTCGGTTTGTGCGGACTGGAGAGCTTCCTTCTTTTCGTAGCGGCGAACGGCCCCTGGGATTCACTCATTAGCCATCAACAAAAGAAAAAATAAGAAAAAATAAGAAAAACACAATCAATGACAGGAAAAAAACACTCACGATTCAACGCATCCAAATCGCCTTCTCTCCCGACTAACCTCCTCGCCAATTTCCCAACCTCCCTGACCTCCTCCTCCAGCGCAGTAACCTTACACTCCACCTCATCGACCCTCCCCATCGGCGCCCTACTCACAACCCTCTGCAGATGCAGCGCCCGCAGTCGCACCAACTTGATCACCTGCGCCATAGGTCTCAGCTCGGCCGCCAGCACAAAGATAGTCAAGTTGAAATCCGAGACCAGGCCCTCGCTGGGCCGCGACAGCTGTGCACGGACTGCATGCAGGATCCACCCGCCCACAGCTGGTCCTAGGAAACAGCACACCAGCGCGGTAATTTCATTCCGCTGCATCTCCCGCTGTGCCGCCTCACAGGCCGGATCATGCGCCGCCGCCGCTTTTGGGTCCTCAGCGGTGGTGGGAAAAGGGACTTGTGAGGAGTTGTACCATTCCCATGGAAACTTGACGAGCCAGTGTAGGAACACAGCGATCAGTAGTAGCAACATAATGTCTGTGACTACGGCGCTTCCATCGCGAAAAAGGATCCCGCCGACTGCGGGGAGGACGGCGAATGCGAGCGGGAGACTGTGCCAGGTACTGGTGTCCTCGACGATGCCGTCTACTGTTGTATACGAAGAGGCGGCCGAGGAGGTCGAAGAGGCACGTCTACGGCGCTCATTGAGACCTGTCGATGGCGACGATAATGCTGGAGGTGGAGGTTTTGAAGCTGAGGTTCTGCGCTCACGATCCGGCATCGTAACTGTTTTATTCTGGTGATGCACCCTGCGATTAAAACCAATGCAAAACACAAACAAAGTTGAGAGTGAGTAAAGTAAGTGAGATGAGAAGAAGAGCCCACCTCTAGATAAAGTGTTAGTTATTAAAAAAAAACGGAGCCTATGTATTCTCCCCGGGTTTCGTGAATTGTTCCCCGTCTTTTGTGGAGTAGTAAGATCTCGTGATCAATATCAAGATGAAGGAAGCGTGACACTTGGATAAAGGGCACCACAGTAGATGGGTGGACCTAAGCTACACGGACGGAAAACCCTCTGAAGAAGGGAGTGGTGATGACAGAGATGGCAGACACTCGCTATGCCAGTTGGCCCATCGCCGTGGGCCGACCAATCATTTCGTCATGGCAGAGTCAATCACAAAAAGGCGAGTGGCCGGCCTCTGTCAATTTTACCCCACACTTAGAATCATATCAACCCTGCGTCGATCTGGCCCGCGCTTCCATGCATTCCGATGGTCAAGCATGCACCGTAGGAATAAGAGCTTAAATTTCCCCACAGTGATTGTGATATTCTTCATATTTTCATCTTCTGCGTACACTGGTGTTGTGAACGGAAAAAGTTATTGCCCGAGTAGGACCCAAGGAAACCCCTCGAACCTCCGTATGTAAATACTTCATACAATATCTGTACCTGCATCAGCCTTAAATACCCAGCCTTCGATGATCGGGAAAGCGAATGCTCAGATGATAGCAGGATAACTCATCGAGCGGGCGTGGGGGTCCTGTCCTTCAAATCTTTGGCTAACGAACATACTAGGCGTCTCGGTCAAGAACCGCAATATATTCACCTGTTCACCAGATAACGGACACTCCGGGAGTGTTTTGGGTGCCCTCCGGCTTACGGGGAGGATGACAACATGCCGAATGTCTGTGTGAGGGGAAAGCGCTCTTCAAGAATCATCATCATGTAGAGTAGGTTCCCTCGAATTCACGCTCACATCTCCACAAATTTGTATGAGGGTTTGACCTGCAACTTGTTGCCACGCGGCTGGATGTGAAGAGTAATCCAGTTTCCAACGCACGAAATACCCAATCTCTTTATGGATGCACAAGTGAATGTGAGTTTTCATTGGCCCCATTCCCTCATATCAGTCACACTCCCATCGAAAAATCCTGTCATATTCCGCGCCGGCGACCCCATATGGGTTTTTTCCAATCCTTTTCGTAGACTCCCCCCAACACCACCACACTAAACATTAGAACCTGCACACATCTTTTTCTCATCATAATCCAAGCAAAAAAGTAGCCAGACTTGATGATGATCCTACCAATCCAAAGCCAAAGCCAAAGCCACAAAACGAAGCGGTATGATAATGATGATGGCTATACACGCGCATGCAACTAGTAGTAGGGAGGAGATGATGAGGATGAGGATGACGCATGCATGCTCTCACACTGATGAATCCGCAGATCAAAGAGAAAAAAAAGCTCATACCCTTAACAATCCAAAAAAAACAAAAACAATAATAGTAGATAGATAGATAGACATACTGATAGATGGGAATTGAAAAGTTCGCGCAAATGCAAAAGAAACAAAAAGAAAAACAAATAGACGAAGATAAAGACAAAGACAAAGAAACAACGCCTCGCCGCCCTCTTTCACCAAACAAGCTATCGCTAAAAAAGAATGTAAACCAAGGAAGTAAATAAAGAAGTAGGTATCAAATATGATAGAATAGACGCAAGGCGAACATAGTATATGCCTGCCCGATATTGCAAAAAGAACTCGTCCTTCATGCCCGGAAATCCCCTCCAACCTCCTATTCCATTTTTCCTCTCCCATTCCCATCATCCGTTGCCAAATCACTCCGCAGAAACTCTGTAAATCCCGACAGATTTTGGTGCGTATTACCTCCAATCTGAGTTCCCATGTGTCCTGGTGGATCATACTGATGGCCACCCCCTTCACTTGCTTGCCCGATGGAATGGTGCGACGGCCGGTGTCCCAGCTGAGTCTGCTGGTTGCTCTGGTGGCTCTGGTGCGATCCTTGAGGATGGGGTGGCGGAGGAGGAAGTTGTAGACCTTGGAAAGAGCCTGTTGCAGTTACCGGCGTCGGTGGATTACTCGCAGATTGACGTGGCGTTGGCCCATAAGGTGTGTGGTTCGGTGTTGAACCTGGTGAGAACGGGGAATAGATTCCCATCTGAGTACTCCACGAATGATGCACTGGCCCCGGGGATGGGATCGGCGGCATGGTATTGTTTCGACGCAGGATTGGGGGGTTTTGCTCGACCATATAGTATCCCCGCATAGAGCCTCCCATCGACATTGATTCTCCCATAAACTGCTGTTGATCCTGAATGGGAGATGTCTGAATTGGCGATGAGTGAGGCACGTAACTTGCCGTATACCCGACCGTAGGGTCCAAGCTGGGTGCCGCCGTATTAGATCCAGAAAATGGGTTGTGCGATGGTTGTGAGTGCTGCATAGAGCTTTCATCTCTACTTCCTAATCGGGACGGAACTCGAATATCCATTTCGCGACCTTCGTTGACAGACGCCATATCAGACTGCGTTGGGCTATGAACTGACATTCGCCGATCTGTATGCGCCACTGTACTCCCCGGTCCCGAATTGGTATGGGTAGGTGAGGCAATGCTTTGACGACGTGCTTCCGGTGACCTCTCTTTTGAAGCAGCAGGCCTGCTAATAATTTTCTCCGCAGATGAGGCAACATAAACAGCCGTATCAGGAGCTAGAAATTATTAGCCCGTGGAAAAACCAAGAGATGGGCAATCGACGTACATAATGCGCCTGCCTTGCATCGCTCCTCCCTTTCGGCCACCATGTATATCTCCTCAAGCAACGGTATACGTTCTTTGGGTATCTGCACCATTACCTCTGAAGTAGCAACTACTAACTTTGATATCGGAACCTTTCCACACCGTAACATCGTCAAGAGCAATTCTAATCGTTCTAGAGGAATGTCAAGGTCAGAAAGATGGACGTCAAGATTGGACAAGCGATAGTTCTCACCTGGTTTCATCAAATGGTCGGGTTCCTTATGGCGAACATTTTCAGGCCACCAGGCCGGTTTACTTTCGTTACCGCGATTGTAAGGAAAATTGGATTGTTTTTTAGGTTCGATCACCTTAATCCAGGCCTTTGCCACAACCTTACACATAAGCTGCTGCATCTGGCGCAGCCTGGTCATGTAAAATGTCGTAACTGCATCTTCATCACCTATTGTGAGTGGATGAAACTCTGACCCAGGTGGAATGTAATCATCTGATCCTGAAGAACTACCCGTGCGAACTGGTTCGGGCCTAGGGACAGTCTTCTTCTTTCTTGACATCGGTGTATCGTCCGCTTGAGACGGTCGTTTCTTCATATGTATGTCTGCATCATCATCCCGAGGAGCTGTGGAAAGCAACATTCTTTCCTCATGCGACATAGCCTTTCCCTGCGGGTTAATCGACCAGTCCTCATCCTCATCTCCGTCACCCTCCAATGGCGGCTGGTTCCGCTCCTGTTGGCGACCCTCCTTACTGATTCCGCTGTCTCGTCTTCGCCGCACCTTCTTCTCGTCTGCGGCGCTAATGGCGATCTGTCTCGCCTCTTGCCGGACTTGATCGGGAATCCACTTTTCTAAATAACCTTGGAACGCGTTCGTTGCGGGGATAGGAAGCTGCATATTGCCTTTTGCATCACAAATGATCAAGGCAAATTGACTCGAAGTTTGGTGGGCATGCTTTATTAACTGCCTCTGCAGATGTTTAAGGTGTTCGACGGGCTCAGTCTATCAATCGGGCGTCCGCTCAGTTTCTGCATGACAATGATTACACATATGAAAGATATGGTATTGAATGCGCAAGCAGCATCAGGAGCAGGGGCAGTTAATGTCAGGTGCATTCAGGCGAAGGAACATATGAGAGGTCAGATGGTGATGAATGTGCAAATGCAAGAAAGTGGAATGTGCGCCGCCAACATCACTTTAACAGAAAACGCGTACCGAAGATTTAGTTCGAGAATGCTGCCTTGAGCTGGAAGGCCTGACACCGGATGCCCCAGACACCGATGGTATTCTCCCAGATGCCGTTGGAGGTCCGGATTTTATATCCATGCTGTCTCCGGTCTGTTTCAAATGTGGAGCTTAAAAAAAGGTTTTGCGAGCTTGAGCGGGGTATATTCCTATATCTCGTCGTCAACCCTAACATTCCTTTTACCACCAACAAAATACGAGAATTTGCAGTCGTGTTGCTGTTGAACAAGAGAGATCGTCAACCTTACCCCTTGCGTCGTGCGAACTCTTTGAGCAACGCCCTGGTTGCCAATGAGAGGGCTGACGCTATCACTCACAACGTCTAAGACGAGATCTCTACTAGCAATTTCAGCGGCGATGGACGTTGTCTGAAGTACGAGTAGTAGTTGCGCTTTGCGTTTCTCTCGATTCGGGTGATGCTTAAGCTACCGCTAGCTGCAATTGACTACCTGACGCGGTTAGTTAGCTGTGTTCTGCAATGACGAACCACCAAGCGGAATTATTATCCGAGCGGGCTTAATGGCGGTTCTTTCTGATACTCTGCGGCAATCGTCCCATAGAAAGCTTGTCTCGTGATCGGAGAACTGACGTGATGTATGTGGGTCGTGGGTAGTTGGGCTTAGAGGTAGGGATTGGGTAGCCGGACCACCTGTCAGTCATCGATCGCCCTGGGTTCCCCAACCCAAGAAGGATCCAACAGAACCCCCTGGCGAATCCAGCAGTGGGATAGGTCCAGAAAAAGGGTCCGGTGGGAAGACAGAAACGAAATATCGGAATATCAGATTGAAATCTGACCGTTGAAGGGAAAAAGGCTTCACACAACACGGCCAGCAAGGGAACACAGATGGATTCGACAAATAATCAGATGAATGTCCCCATGCAGGATAAAAACGGACTGTTAAAGGAAAGGGAGGCGTCGCAGAACAGTGAACCGGTGAACTAAATCACCCGGGCAAGAGCGATATCATTGAGGAAAATAACAACGCACTCATAAGTAGCCCATAAAACAGCTTTAGAATACGGAATATCCACAAAAATAGGGCAAAAAAATCTATAGTGCAGTGGGGGGTTAAGTGGGGGGTAAGAAACGGAATTTAGGGAATTTACAAGTAACAACCTTGTAGCGGTGTGTG